>WNES01000012.1_pt1 | contig 85608 bp, 82 predicted proteins | sample 5399931 | NCBI WGS metagenome assembly WNES01 (sample SAMN13153332, study PRJNA577476) | soil metagenome | isolation source: 20 cm grassland meadow soil 2 days after 3rd rain plot 5 | place: USA:California | collected 2015-11-11
GAGGTGAGATAGACAACGGAGAGAACACCAGCGTTCATCCGCGAGGGTGCGGCCCGTTTAGAAAGACCGCCTTCATGTTGCCTGCCGTTATCAGGACGACCGCAGCAGCGGACTCTAGCGGTCCTTCCTATCGGGTTGAGAAGATTATAGAACGCGCCCGTGAGATTGTTACATCGTGCCCTCTTCCATCTCTGGAATCTACGGGCTTTGCAGCGCTGCGCTCGTGTCACACCTTACTTGACTTAACCCGGCAGGGCTGCGTCGGCATATCATGGAATTCCGATGCTCACGGCCACCGACATTTCTCCGGCCACCCTCGCGCGCGGCTTGGCCGCCAAGCGAAGGAATGCTTTCACCGCGATCCTGTTTGGCGGCTTGCTTGTCGTACTTCTGCTCGAAGGGTTTTCCTTCAAACTTCTGGGTTTCTCACAGGGATCGTGTTAGGGCCTCTGTACGCCAATGCCTTTGAATATTTGTTTCATCGCTTCGCGCTGCATCCCCCGGGGACGGATTTTGGCTTACTACCACGGATTGCATCACTCCACCTGGGGCACGCCCGACGAGCCGCTGTACGTGAACTTCGCCAAGAACCCGTTGATCGTCGTGCCGTTGTTTGCCCTGAATGCCTTGCCGATCTTTGCCGTCGAGTATTTGCTTCGCGCCGGGCTGGCTCCCGGCATGATGGTTGGCTTCGTGGCTTATTTCGTGGCCCACGAGGAAATCGACTGGCGGATTCACTTTGGCGGTTGGCTGCCGCCCTGGCTCGAACCCGGGCGGAGGCACCACCTGCAGCATCACGCCGCGGAGGAAGAGCGGTTCAACATCTTTTTTTTCCCCTTTTCGATTGGTTGTTCCCGCCGTGCCCCGGCAGCAAACCGCATCGCTGAGGCTCGTCAGCGCCGCCGCCTCCGTTCTAGTGGGTACGGAAGCGCAGCTGCGACGGAGTTTCAGAAGATTCTCGGCCCGCCCCGGACTTGTGAGCAACAACCCGTTGGCCATCTTCGTACCAGGACCGACCTTTCCGATAAGAACTCATGCGCCTCTGGCGCACCAGCAAGCGTGAAAGGAGCCGGTTTATGCGTAAGTCTTTTACTTTCAACAAGTGCTCGGCCTATTTTCAGAGCAGCGCGTCTACCAGGTAGCCGATAGCTGCATCCCGTCCCGTCTCCCCTTGTATGCCGCTCAAAAGGAAGGGTTTGAAGGAGCCAGGAGCAAGGCTTCGCATCCCGGGGTAGTCGCGGCAAGGAGGCATACTGTGATCTTAGTCGTCTGTTGGCCGGGTTCGCGGAGGTGAAGAGAAACTAATCTCTTCGGACGGTGTTGGGCTTTACAGGACAGGTTGGTCGCCACCGACAGAGTCGCGTGACGGCTGGAGCTTTTTGGGCCGAATCATGAGATTGAGTAAGGCCAACATTGCTGGACTCGCCTCCCCACTGCAACACGCCGAGATGAAATCCATCCTGGCCGGTACGTGGCCACCGCTCAAGCCGTTGCCGGTATTCAAGTATGAAACAGTTGAGTATCGCGCCACGATTGATTTCGACAAGAAGCGCGGAGAGTGGGTTTGTCGAAAAACATCTCTGCCGTCCAACAAGGTTCAGGAACTGCGCGGTGGACTGAGAGAAATCACCATGGCATTGCCCAATGGCGACGCCGAAATATTCACCGAGGGCGCGGAACAGCAGGAACAGGAATTGGAGAAGGACACGAATCGTCGTCTTCAAGCCATGCATGAATGGAGAGAGAACTACGAGAACGGCGCACTCTATTTTGAACTACGAGACTATCTCTCGGAAAGCCAGCGAACCGAAATTGACCACAGCCTCCGGCTGACTCTTACTGCCCGGCAACTTCAGTTCAACTCGAAGAACGTTGCGTATGTTTTTGACGCCCTCTCGACTGCGGGCGGCAGGTTTGCAACGCTCATTGAATTCGCAAAGCGAAATAAGGCGAAGCAGCGAACTGACCCCCTGGCACAAGAGGAGGGGGCTGTGCCCGAAGCCGAACGCGCAATTGACCACGACAAACAGTCCCTGGGAATCAGCTCTCGCGAGTTTGGACCTGTCCTTAATAACCGGTTTGTTCGGGATCAGGAAGCCGCAGAGCGTTGCACAGACGCCGACGAGTTCCCGGCCGTGTCGATTAAGAATGTTTTCCCGGAGCAAGACCAAGCCCCCTTGGCAGAACAGATCGCACCCCACATTGCGTCTCAACAATTTGAGATCGAGACCTCCGAGATTGTGGATGCGGAGTCTCCATCGCCCGAACAACCTTACCAAGAAGGGCACCACTCCTCTGCATTTACCGGTCTTGCTGCGCAAGTTCGAACGGGCCAGTCGCCCGCGGATCGCATCGAGGGCTCGACCTCGCGCTTTCCTGTTCTCGAAATATCCGCATTTCAGGTCGCTGTATTCGCATTACTGTCTTTATTCGCGGTGATCGCTTTCACCGTTGGGCTCACAGTGGGACGCGGCCCGCTCGGGAGACGCCTCCGAGAGGCCCCGAAATCAATGCTCGCTGTTGATTCCAAATCACCCACACTGCCTAATCAACCGGACGGATCGACTTCGCGAACTCCCACTCCGCCGGTGGCAAGCTCCAATGACTCTGCGGGCACGCATCGCCCCGGCGACGCCACGCCTTCGAAAGAAAAGTCTAAGGAGAACACCCGAGGCTCGGAAAATTTCGCGCAAGTGCATTCCGCGGATTCAGATTCATCTCCGACAACAGAATCTAAACCATTTGCTAAGCCCGAAGTCAATTCTGAGCACAGTGGCGCGATCGAGCTAATTGCGCCGAGAAGTCCCGCTCCAGACAGGCTAACCCCTACGATAGGCACAGCGCCACACTTGCCAAGATCTTCCGCGATCCTTTTCACTCTCCCAGGCCGGGGAAACCGACCGTTCAGGGTGAGCTTCCCGGAAAAAGCGATCGCCGCCACGTCTTCCTTCGCGATGACCTCGCAACTTTCCGTTCTCGTTTCTCCGGAGCTCGGGCCCACAGTGGCTCATAAACCGGCTCGATTAGAAGGTGGCCAGCTTGTCTCCTTCGTTTGGCCTCGTTATCCAAGGCCGGGAAATCGGCATGGACCGGCGGAAACAATAAGCGTCCGCGTCACTATCGGGCAGCTTGGCCAGGTGCTGGAGGTAAAGTTCTTGAGTGGCTCGCACTCTCTTCTTCCTGCCACAATGCGAGCCATTCGTCAGTGGCGTTACAGACCCACCCTGTTGGACAAAAGACCGGTCCAAGCTCAGCAGGACCTCACGATTGAATTCCGGCCGCCACAATATTCGTCGCAGGTGTCATCTCGACATCCATCCCACAACTAGTGGCAGTGAAATCTTCGGGATACCATGCGCTCGAGAACCGTCCCGTCTCGACGCTTTAGGAAGATCACGGCTGTACCACGGCGAAGTTTGAATCTGTTTGGACCCTTCCCAGGCGCAACGACTGTGACCGACCTGGCCTTGTGCGAGCAGCGCTTGAGCCTGTCCCACTACACGCATGGCACGCGGCATGTTGAGCACGTCGGCCGCGAGGACTGCCTCCTGGTCGAGGTAAAGAACTCCCCGGACGATGTTTCAATCCCGGCGAATCCGGAGGGAGGATGGCACGGCATAAATAGCCGCCGCACCCGCCACTCCAAGGATCGCGACGATTTTCCACCCCAGTTCGTAACTGTGTCGAATATCAAAGATTTTGCCCACAACCCAGGGAGCGGCCCATTGGCCGATGGAGTATCCCATGATAATGAGCGCAAGAAGCTTGCCAAGCGAGCTTATGCCAAAACATTCCGCAGTCACAAGAGGAATGAGCATGTAGTCTGCGCCCATCGAAAAGCCGAAGGTGACCGCGAATGCACACAGAACGAGGGGCGAATGTGGATAGGCGAGCAGGAACACAGACGCTCCAATCAAGAAATAGAAAAAGGCCATGAGATGCGATTTCTCCAGACGGTCGGCAAGGTAACCAACGATCACGCGTCCCCCCAGGCTGGCGGTTAGCAGTATCGTCAGATACTGTGAAGCAGCCGTAGCCGAGTAACCAGCGTCCTTTAGAAACAAAATGAAATGTTGAATTACCGCGCCGATTGCCCCAATGGCCAAGGTGGATCCAGCGACGATCAACCAGAAAGCAGCTGACCCGACCGCTTGCAGTACCCCGGCGGAAGCTGCAATCGTTGCCGATGAATTTTCAAACGACAGTGCTTCTTCTCTGAACGCCTCGAAATCAACCCCAGAGCCTTCCGGCGAAGATCGTGTCACCCAAACGCCAATGGGGAAGAGCACCACGAGGATGATTGTTCCCAGCAACTCAAGTCCGTGGCGCCATCCCAAACTCCGGGCTAGGAAATTTACCAGCATCGGTGCGACGACGCCTCCCGTGCCGAGGCCCAAGTAGGCATATCCCATCGCCCGGCCCCGGCGCCGATGGAACCACTGCGCAATCAGCACTTGATTGGCAATGGGTCCTGCTAGAACGTAACCGATTACTTCCACGATACAGAGAATCTCGAACTGCCAGAAGCGGCTCATGTCCCCCATAAGCAACAAAGGCAATCCGACCAGGCCAACTCCCGCGAGAATCACCACTCGCGCGCCGATCCGATCAATGAGCGTTCCCGCCAACACGCCAAAGGGGAGTCCCGCGAACAGGAATCCGAGCAGGAAGCCCTGCGTTACCTGAGCCCTCGTGAAGCCGAGGGATTCCACGAAGTAGGGATAGAAAACGGGGAAGCCGTAAAAAAGAATTCCGACTACAAAAAAAAGATTTAAGAAAGCTGCGAGAACGATCCACCAGCCGTAGTAGATGCCATTTGAGGCTTTGTTCGTTTTGTTGATGACCATCCGTCTCCTGTGAGTCGTCTCGTTTCGCAGACGGGTGTGCAGCTTATCCTCACTTGCGAGATGATTTCATCCAAATTCGGGGCCGAGGATAGCGCAAAACGAAGCAGGCCTGCCGCGGTAAACATTCGAGCCACGGACCATACGTGTGAGGAGTCTAGACGGAGCGAAGCCGTAAGCACTCAACAATTCGACACCCATGGAATTCGACTTCATGCAGTCCACGATGAGAGTTTCGCGGGAGGATCTGGACAAGAACTCTTGGAGAACTTTTTCCGCTGCCGCGCGGCTCCTCGCCATCCACGGCCCAAGATGATCCGCAAACAAACCACAACGCCCGAAGGCATAGCCCAGTGGCAACCCACCTTCGCAAACAGCGATGGCAAATTCCGGAGCTTCAGCGAAGAGAGAGCGAAGTAAGAAGCTACGATCCGCGCCGAACAATTCTTCATCGAATCTGAAAATCTGCTCCATTGGAATCTCGCCCAGAGGCGCGCACAGTGCCGGTCGTGTTCCTGCCGACCTTTTTAGAATCCATCGTTCAATTTCACATTCATCGACGAATCCCAGATTCGTGTAAAGTGGCTTACCCAGAGGAGTAGCATCGAGCTTCATGGTGGCAACGCGTGCGTCATCTAGATACTCGATAGTTTTTTTCAGAAGCTGAGTTCCAATCCCCTGGTTCCGGTACTCGGGATCCACCAAAACCATGCCAATCCAGGCGAACCGATTCTCATAGCAAATGGTGGTCGCGGTTCCAGCCACCTTCCCGTGGTTCTCCATTACAAAGCATCCGCGCGGACTATTGCAAAGAAAGCGGTGCCAATCCGCAGCGGTCTGATTCCATCCGGAAAGTGTGTTCAGGCGCAGTCCGCCAGGGACATCCCGTTCGGTCATCACGCGAAGGCGCATCCAAAAAACGTTCCTGAGAAATCTGAACTGCAGAGAAGGATACCTGAAACCGCAGGGCGGTCGAGGAACAATTCGAGTACAATCTCGCGGCAGTACGCTGAAGATACATTGGGGACAGAAGCGGCCATGTCGAGCAACCTGACTTTCATTCAAGACGTTGCGCACCTGGAAGAACTGCTCAGCGAACCAACGGAAGGAGTAATCCGCACCCTGAGCAGCCTCGACGGGGACATTATCATTCTGGGCGTAGCCGGAAAGATGGGGCCAACTCTCGCTCGCATGGCGAAGAAAGCCTCCGAGATAGATGGGGCAAAGAGACGCGTCATCGGCGTTTCGCGATTTTCGTCTGCTTCACTCGAAAATCAGTTGCAAACATGGGGCGTCGAGACTGTGCGTTGCGATTTGCTCGATCCGGGTTCGCTTGCCAAGCTTCCTGACGCTGCCAACGTGATTTTCATGGTTGGAATGAAATTTGGTGCCACGGGACAGGAGTGGTTGACCTGGGCCAGCAATACGTTTTTACCCGGGCTTGTCGCGAATCGCTTTCGGAACAGCAGGATCGCCGTCTTCTCGACAGGAAATGTCTATGGGCTTTCACCGCTTGCCAGAGGAGGCTCTCGCGAAGAAGATGCGCTGAATCCTTCGGGCGAATACGCGATGAGTTGCGTCGGTCGCGAGCGGGTTTTTGAATATTTTAGCAGGGCAAACAGGACGAAACTGACCCTTCTACGCTTGAATTACGCGAGCGAGCTTCGCTACGGCGTGCTTTTGGATATCGCGCAGCGCGTCAACGACGGGCAGCCTGTGTCGCTGTCCATGGGCTATCTAAACACCATCTGGCAAGCCGACGCGTCAGCGATGGCCTTGGAGTCGCTCCGCTGTGCAGCGTCGCCGCCCAATGTGATCAACATTACCGGCCACGAATTGCTCAGCGTGCGAAGCGTCGCGGAGGAATTTGCGAAAAAGCTCGGCAAGCCGGTGCGTTTTGAAGGAACAGAGTCGAGCGACGCTCTGCTAAGCAATGCACGGAAAGCGCACGAGCTCTTTGGCCGTCCCCGCGTGAGTCTTCAACAGATGATCGATTGGATCGCGGACTGGATTTGCAGAGGCGGGACAACTTTGGCGAAGCCGACTCACTTTGAGGAGCGTGCCGGCCACTTCTGACTGACATGCAGAGTGAAAGTCTCAATGGAAACAGCATGAGGAATTTGGACCCCAGAATTCGGCAGGTTCTCAAGGCCGGGACAGCGATTCCGGCGCATCCTCTCGCTCTCGACGCCAACGGCAAATTGGATGAGCGGCGGCAGAGAGCTCTTTCTCGCTATTACATCGCTGCCGGAGCAGGCGGCCTTGCCGTCGGCGTACACACAACTCAGTTTGCAATTCGCGATCCGCGCGTCGGCCTGTTCGAGCCAGTCTTGGGTTTGGCGGCTGAAGAAATGGATCGTGCCGACAGAGTTCTGGATGTGCCCCTCGTGCGCGTTGGCGGTATCTGCGGAAGGACCGCGCAAGCCGTAAATGAGGCCCGGATGTTGCGTGCGCTGAAATACCACGCAGGTCTTTTGAGCCTTGCAGCAGCAAAAGACTTGGATGACGAAGCACTGATCAGCCACTGCCGGGAGGTTGCCGCGATCCTGCCGATCATGGGCTTCTATTTGCAGCCGGCCATCGGTGGCCGCGTGCTCTCGTTCAATTTCTGGCGGAAATTTGTCGAGACCGAGGACGTCGTAGCGATCAAGATTGCTCCCTTCAATCGCTACCACACACTCGATGTCGTTCGAGCCGTCGCGGAGTCGGGCCGCGAGATCGCGCTATACACGGGCAACGACGACAACATCTTGATGGACCTGCTCACGCCCTATTGTTTCCAGGTCAACGGCAAGCAGAAAGTATTTCGCATCGTTGGCGGATTGCTGGGCCACTGGGCGGTTTGGACCAAGCGTGCGGTGGACCTCTTAACAGACTGCCATCGGTTGGCGCTCTCCGGTGAGCCCATGCCGCAATCGATGTTGAAAAAAAACGTCCAAGTAACCGATTGCAATTCCGCTTTCTTTGACACAGCAAATCAATTCGCAGGCTGTATCGCCGGCTTGCATGAAGTCCTGCGCCGCCAGGGCTTGCTCGAAGGCATTTGGTGCCTAGATCCCAAGGAAACGCTCAGTCCAGGACAAAAAGAGGAGATTGACCGGGTCTACCGTGCCTACCCGGAATTGAATGACGACGAATTTGTGCGCGAAGGACGAGACACCTGGTTGAAGCCCTAACTGCTTCTTTCAACGGAAAGTGGCCTGTCTAGCGAAGCGGACGCGTCGCTTTGGCGAGAAATGCCGTGGTGGCACTCCATGACTGCCACATGGAATAACCCGACATAGACGCGTACTTCTTTTCCGAGATCGCAAACTGATGGTGAACTGCCCCCGTTGAAAACCCTGTTTCCTCATGACGGCGCAATGCCAATCTACTGAACGCTATTCTTCGTCACCGGCTTGAGCATTGCTCTCTGCCTTTCGCGCTTTTTCCGACCTGGATGCACGGAGCAAATAGCTCACAAGGTCATTCAGTTCGACGGATGACAAAGTGGAAGCATAGTCTGAAGGCATCGGGGACCGTCCGCTGAAGGTCATAGTCCGAATATCCGACTTGTTGAGAAGATGGAACACGCCATCGGGAGTTTGCAGTTGCAGTGAAAAGTTGTCTTCGTTGCGGGCGACGCCGGTAAGCGACGTCGAGTCCGCAAGAATGACAGTGACCAGCGCGCGGCGTGGATCGAGATCCTTGTTGGGATTGACCATTGCGGTGCGGACCTTATCCGCATCCATCCCCGCTGCGTAGGTAGTAAGGTCCTGAGCAAAAAACCCGCCCTGGCCGCTAACCATATGACATTCCGCACATTTCGCCTTGCCGAAAAACAGCATCTTTCCCTGAGCCGGATCGCCCGGTAATGCAGTTTCTTTGCTGCGGCCTTGCAGCATTCGCAGATAGGCAACAAGCGCCGACAGTTTGGCCGGTCCGTAAGAAGCAAACGACGGCATGCCCTCGGCCACTTTGCCATCCCGCAGAATCTTGAAGAGTTCCCTGTCCGTCTTGTGCACAACATCGGGCCCCGAGATGATGTTCGGGCCGCGTTCTCCGCCTCGCGCGTCTAGCCCATGGCACGACGCACAGGCGGCTTCAAAAACTGCTCGGGCTCCGATTCGGCGCCCCTGTTTCGCATCGGATGCTTCTGTTCGTCGTTTGTCTTGCGCACAATGCAAAGTTGCAGCAATCGGAAGCAAGCAAGCGATCGCCGTCAACTGCATCACGGCTCCTGCCGAAATAAAGGAGCGCTGCTTTCGGCCCTCGAGCATAGTTTCAGCTCTCCTCACCGGGAACATGGGATCCGACAGGTTTTCGCCGGCAATGCCTGCGATCATTGGCCGACCTTTGTGCGATGCGTTTTCCCCGATCTTAGTCAATTCAATTTGCGGGGACAACCGCATTTAGACGTGGTCATAAAGACTTCATCGAGCATTTCAAAAGATGTTAAAGTGCGCGCGCGTGTTCAATTCAAGGAGGGTCTATGTTAAGACTTGTGTTTTCGCATCGCACAGTTACTCTGCTTCTCGGCTTGGCGATCACTTTGCGCCTTTTGGCGCTGGCACATCCGGTGAAAATCTCGGCAAATCAAGAACCGTCCGCGGCCCAGGCAAAAGATGATGCGGCGCTCCTCGACGGCTTTCGTCACGTGGAAGTTGCCTCCGTATCCGATGCTCTCGAGCAAGTTGCTGGGAAAAAGATGTACATGACGCATCGCATGCGCCCGATCTTTCCCACGCGTTTCGCCGGCTATGCCCTCACGGTTTCCCTGAAAAAAGAGGTGAATCACGATCCTGATGCCCTCAAAGGCATGCTACACGCCATCGATACGGGCACGCCCAATTCCGTGTACGTCATGGTCCTGGAAGATGGAAACGACATCGCGGGCATGGGCGGGCTGATGGGCACGGCAATGGCCGCGAGAAATTTTTCGGGCGCAGTGATCGACGGTGGCGTACGAGACACCGCCTATCTGCAGAAGATCGGCTTCCCCGTGTACGCGCTTGGCGTCGTTCCTTCCACCTCCGTCAGTCACTACCGCTTTGCCAGCTCGAACGTTCCCGTGACTTGCGACGGCGTGCCCGTAAGCCCTGGCGACATCATCACTGCCGATCCCGACGGCGTAGTGGTGGTGCCGAGGGCCATTGCACCTCAGATCCTGAAGCTGGCGCAGGACATGGACTTCAAGGAGCACTCCATGTATGCGTATATTGAGAAGCTTAAATCGATTGAAGAAGCAGTGGCGAAATTTGGCCGCCTGTGAAAAATTCTGGCCTCCGGCTGCTGATTTGTAGTATATGAAGTTTCATTCTGTGGGCGCTACCTCGGTCTAACCCAACCGCCACAGGTTTCGACACGTGGGTGCAGGTTCAATCGTCTCTGAGGGCACAAGCTCTAGCGATGGTTCGATGGAACGACTTTTCATTTGCTTCGCGCTCCTTGTCTTGAACATTGTGGCGGTGTTTGCTCAGGATGCCCGGATGACTTCCGTCGCGACGAGCACGGACGTGGACCCGGCCCAGTTGCTTGCCAAGCCGGTCGCGGCCAACTGGCTCTCCTACAATGGCGACTACACCGGCCGGCGCTACAGCGCGCTTCGCGAAATCAATACCAGCAATGTCGCGCAGCTTCGCGCCCAGTGGGTTTTTCACGCACAGAGCTCCAGTAGCCTTGAAGTCACTCCAGTTGCGGTGGACGGAATACAGTTCGTCACTGCCGCCAACGACGCCTTCGCCCTCGACGCGCAAACGGGACGAATGCTGTGGCACCACGCACGCGCCACCACAGAGGGGCTCATCGACGACGCCTCGCAACATCACAACCGCGGCGTCGGCATCTGGCGCTCACGCATTTACATGGAAACGGACAACGCACATCTGCTTTGTCTGGATGCGCGTTCGGGAAACCTGCTGTGGGATGTCGCCTACACTGATGGAAACAGGAACTACGGCGCAACGAGCGCTCCTCTCATCGTCAAGAAGGAAGTCATCGTAGGAACTTCCGGCGGCGATGACGGTGTGCGGGGTTTTATTGCGGCTTACGACGTGGAGACCGGAAAGGAGGCGTGGCGTTTTTGGACCATTCCAGGCCCCGGCGAATTCGGCTCCGCCAGTTGGCCGGGTGAAAGCTACAAGCTTGGCGGTGGCACCACTTGGATGCCTGGTACGTTTGATCCCGAGCTCAACACCATTTTCTGGGGTACCAGCAATCCTGCGCCGGATTTTGACGGTGACCCGCGCCCTGGCGACGACCTATACACCGATTGCCTGCTGGCCCTGGATCCTGACACCGGCAAACTCAAGTGGTATTTCCAGTTCACGCCGCACGATCTCTTCGACTATGACGCGACCGAAACTCCCGTCCTTATTGACGCAACCTTCCGGGGCCAGCCGCGTAAACTCGTGGTGGAGGCCAATCGAAACGGTTTTCTCTACGTACTTGATCGCACTAATGGCGCATTTCTCTCCGCCACACGCTTCGTCGAAAAACTCAATTGGGCCAGCGGAATTGACGAAAAAGGCCGCCCGATTCGCACCGGAATCAAGCCAAGTGCGGAAGGGACGCGCATCTGCCCTGGTATGGTGGGGGCAACCAACTGGCACGCTCCATCGTACAATCCAGAGACTTCCCTGTTCTATTTCATGGCCTTGGAATCCTGTAACGTCTTGGCCTTGAAACCTCAGGAATTCAAGCCTGGCCAGACCTACTACTCAACGGGAGCGCGTCACAGCGAGGGTGACTACAGCCAGAAAATCTTGCTGGCCTATTCTCTCGAGGGAGACCAGCCCACGTGGCGCTATGTCCAGGCAGGCATGGGTCATTCCGCCGGGGGAACGATGACAACGGCAGGAGGACTTGTCTTCTTCGGCGACGATGCGCAGTCTTTCGAAGCCGTGGACGCCAAGACAGGCAAACCCCTTTGGCACTTTAATACCGGGCAGAACATCGCGGCATCCCCGATGAGCTACGCTATCCATGCGAAACAATACGTGGCCATCGCTGCCGGGAGCGACATTTTCAGTTTTGCTTTGCCATAGCGCAGGCATCACCTCAACGCTTCGAAGCAAGGTTGGCAATTGACAATGGGAAGACAAAAGACCAAACAAAAAAGGAGGAACGATGTTCTCATCTCTCACCTCTCGACGGGGGTTCACCGCGAGGCTTGCCGTACTCATTCCGGGGATGGCCGCCTCTGACGCCGGCGCCAACGCGGAAGTCCCGTCCCTTCAGGCAGATGCAACCGTCAAGAAGCTCAATTATGAAGGCAAACCCTCAGGAACTGGTTTTATTACGCCGCTCGTCATCCACAACGGACTGATGTACATTGCGGGACAGGGCGCTCACTCTCATGATCCTGAGGGAAAATTTCCCATGGACATCGAAACCCACACCAAAAAGGTGATGGACAACGTTAAAACGCTGGTCGAAACGGGCGGCGGTGGTATGGACAGCATTCTCCAGCTGACCGTTTATTTGACCAAGATTGACGACTACGATGGTATGAACAAAGTCTTCAAAACTTATTTTCCAAATGGCGGTCCCGCGCGGACCACTGTGGCTGTCGCTGCACTTCCCGGGAATTCGCTGGTAGAAATTAATTGCATTGCTGCAGTCACGAGGAAAGGATGAGAAGCACTCCCATGGCCATCAGAAATCTCTGGAACAGGCGAACATTCCTCGGCAGTGCCAGTGTTCTGGCTGGCATGGCGCTCCATGCGCGCAGAGTCCTCGGGTTTACAAAGGTTTCGACTGCCCCCACTGGAATACCTGAAAAACTCACCGGCTTTGGCTCTACTGGAAACGTTTATGAAGAGTTGGGAGTCACCACGGTGATCAATGGGCAAGGAACCATGACCTACCTCGGCGGTTCGCTGCCGCGCCCAGAAGTCGAGGCGGTAATGGCTCTGGGGGCGCAACATTTCGTTCCCATCGTGGAGTTGGAGCAAGCCGCGGGAAAGCGCATCGTGGAACTACTGAAGCTGCCCGCAGACTACGACGCGATTGTCACCTGTGGCGCGGCAGCCGGCATGCAGTCCGGCCTAGCGGGAATCCTCACCGGCAATAATCCCAAATTCATTGAGCAGCTTCCCGATCTCACGGGCATGAAATCCGAAGTTATCATTCAGAAGTCGCATCGCAACGGGTTCGATCATCAACTGCGCGCTACTGGCGTCAAACTGGTCGAAGTGGAAACGCGCGAGGACGTGAAACGGTCCATCAACGGAAAAACGGCCATGATGCACTTTTCAAATTTTGCCAACGCCGCCGGGCAGATCAAAGTTGACGAGTGGGTGACCCTGGCGCATGAAAATCAGATTCCCGCCTTCAACGACGCCGCTGCGGATACGCCGCCCGTCTCCCATTTGTGGGACTATGCCAACATGGGATATGACTTGATCGCTTTCAGCGGAGGCAAAGCGATTCGTGGCCCACAATGCGCGGGCCTTTTGATCGGGAAAAAGGAATTCATCGCTAACGCGCTGCTCAACAACAGCCCTCATGAAGACACGCTCGGCCGCGGGATGAAAGTCGGCAAGGAAGAAATCGTCGGCATGGTCAAAGCCCTTGAATGCTATTTGAATGAGGACCATAGCGCGCTTGAAAAGGAATGGTGGCGTCGACTGGACTCCATTTCCGCGGAGATTACGCGCGTTCCTGGAGTTGCAACCTCGTTTAACGTTCCCGACGTTGCCAATCACGTCCCGCACATGCGCATATTCTGGGATCCGCGGAAGCTCTCTCTCTTGCCCCATGAAGCTGCCAGCGCACTGCGAAATGGCAAGCCCTCCATCGTGCTCAGTTCATCTGAAAGCGGCCTCGGTATGAACTCGTTCATGCTGAAACCCGGAGAGGAAAAAATCATTGTCACGCAACTGGTGCAGCTCTTCAAAGCCCATGCGGTCTGAGAGACCAACACAAAATTCCCTGAAGACGCGGATATGGATTTGCGTGCCCTAAGCCTGAAGTCTTCAAGCTTTTTCGACGAGACTCCTTAAGGATTACCGGAAATATAACTAAATGGACGCGCAGATTACTTCCCGGCGTCGAACCCCCATCCGCTGGATCCTGGTCTGGTGGCTCTTTGTCCTAAGTGCGGTTGCCTACCTCGATCGCGTGAATCTTTCCATTGCCGGAGCAAAACTCTCCGAGGAATTCGCCATCAGCAACATCCGCCTCGGCCTCGTCTTCAGCGCCTTTCTCTTTGGATACGCGCTGTGCCAAACTCCTGCCGGATGGCTCGCCGACCGTTTCGGTCCAAGGCGTGTGCTTACCGCGGGAGTTCTGTGGTGGGGTATCTTCACCGCGCTTACGGCAGCGATCGCTCATTCCCTTGCCAATGCGGTGATGGTCCTGGCCGTGATCCGTTTTCTCCTTGGCGCGGGTGAAGCCATCATTTATCCTGCATCGAATCAGTTTGTCGCGCGCTGGATACCCAGTCACGAACGCGGCGTGGCCAACGGCATCATTTTCGCCGGAGTCGGCATCGGCGCTGGCGTCACTCCTCCATTTATTTCCTTCATCATGTTGCGTTACGGCTGGCGCTCGTCGTTTTTGATGAGCGCGCTGATCGGGCTCGTTGCTGGCTCCATATGGTTTCTTGCCGCGCGGGACACTCCGGAAGCGCATCCTTCCGTCTCGGCAGATGAGCTCGCCCTCATTCGGCAGGGGATTCCAGAATCGGCTGCAGCCAAAGACGCCAGCCTTCTCCCCTGGTCTACCATTTTGTCGAGTGTAAACGTCTGGATTCTTTCCCTGGCGTATTTCTGCTTCGGCTACGTCGCGTGGGTTTTCTTTAGCTGGTTCTACCTCTACCTCGCCAAGGTGCGCGGCTTGGACTTGAAGGCCAGCGCCGTCTTCGCGACTTTGCCTTTTCTTGCTATGGCCATGTGCAGTCCTTTCGGCGGGGCTATCAGCGACGCGCTCACCAAGCGTTTTGGTTCGCGATTCGGGCGTTGCGGTGTCGCGGTGCTTGGTTTCGCGCTCACCGCGATCTTCCTCGTTTTTGGATCGGCGGCTCAGGACACGCGTCTTGCCAGCTTTGTGCTTGCAGGAGGTGCGGGCTCCCTCTATCTTTCCCAGAGCTCTTTCTGGGCAGTTTCCGCTGACCTCGGCGGAAGATCCTCTGGCTCTCTCTCCGGCTTCATGAATATGGCAAATCAGATCGGTGGCATGATCACCGTATCGTTGACTCCTTTCCTTGCAGATAGATTCGGGTGGAACACGGGATTTCATGTTGCGGCAGCAATCGCCGGACTCGGCGCGATCGCCTGGCTATTGGTCAATCCCAGAGTTACCCTGTCGCCTTCGCCGGGCATTCCTCCGTTTGAGCAAAGAGAAACTGCCTAACCATGCGTACAAAGAATGCTGCCGACCTGGTCAGCCAGAGAAAAGTGACCTTGAAAAGACATGGCAGAGTGAGCGTCTGATATGTCTGTTGATCCAGCAGTACTGAATCCTGCCAACACAACTTTTGTCGGCGAGCCTTACAGTTTTACTGGCTGCACAAGCAATTCCGCTACTTGCAGGTGAACGAACGCAATTACGCCAGCCCCAACGTGCATTTGCCCTTAGCACCACGCCAGGAACATTTGGTACCGCGAACCGGCATTTCTTCCACGGCCCCGGGTTCAACAACACGGACTTCGGCATACTGAAGCGAACTGTCCTTCGCGAGCAAATAGCGTTTGATTTGCTCATCGAATTCTTCAACATCTTTAACCACGCGCAATTCATGAATCCTGGGGGCAACATCAACGACAACGGGAGCTTCGGAATCGTCACGAATGCGCAACCTCCGCGCATCGGGCAGATCAGCGCGAAATTCTATTGGTGATCCGGCAAACGAATCAGGGCAACCGGTCCGTCTGCGCTTTCGTTCGTGTGCTGTGCTAACTTAGTCTGCTCCCATGAATTGCGGATGGACCGATTCGCTGATTGACAAGGGCAGGTTGCCGCGAACTTTGCTGGTCCTCCTTCTCTCGCTCGGCTACGCCGAGGTTTCCCTCGCGCAGACAGCCCAGACTTACCGGCAGCAGGCCACGGAACTTGCTCGTGCCAAGGCGTGGGACGAAGCCATTGCAGCTTACCGGAAGTCTTTGGAGCTTGAACCTAGGGACTCTCTGACCCACTACAATCTCGCTCTCGCGCTGAAATACAAAGGCGATGCGCGCCAAGCTGCGGATGAATTTGAATCCGCATTGCGGCTCAAACCTAACTGGGCGGATGCGCACTACGGTCTGGGCGCAACCTGGTGCGATCTCCACGAGCAGGCCGCCGCTGTCAAAGAACTACGCACCGCCGTCGCGCTCGATCCAGCAAATGCTGGTGCGCACCATCTCCTTGCGCGCATTTACTCGCAGCAAAATAACCCTTCGGGGTCGCAAGGCGAATTGCGAAGGGCGCTTCGCTCCAAACCCTCTGCAGAGCTGCATTTCGAGCTCGGGCTGACGGAAGGACAGCTGGGCCATCCGCAGGAGGCGGCGAACGAGTTTCGCCGCGCCTTGCGCATGAACGCCCGCTTTGCCCAGGCGCATGTGGCGCTGGGCGCTACCCTTCGTCGCCAGGGAGATCATGGTGGCGCGCTCGGCGAATTCCGCAAAGCCGTCGAAATCGATCCCAAAGATCCTACTGCGCAGTATAACCTCGGCAAGGAGCTCAAAGCTGGTGGGGACACTGCTGACGCCATCGCCGCCTTCCAGCGGGCGATCGAACTGAAGCCTGATTTCGAAGAGGCACATTATAGCCTGGGTATCGCATTGCGCGAGCAGGGCCAAACCCAAGCGGGACAGAAAGAGCTTGAGGAACTGAAGGGGCTGCGCGAATTCCGTGCACGGCTGGCTCAATCAAAATATCTTATCCTTCAGGGCGTAGATGCCCTAAAGCAGCAGAAACTCGATGATGCATTGGCGCTCTTTCAGAAGTCCATTGACCAGAGTCCGGAATTGCCGACCGGCTATTACTACCTGGGAGTCACTTGGGATCGCAAAGCCGAACCTACGCGTGCCATTGCGGACTACCAGAAGGCGCTTGAGCTTAAACCAGATTATGCGCAAGTCCACTCAAGCTTGGGGTTGCTCTTGTGGCGGCAGGGTGATCGCGACCGAGCGCTCGAAGAGTTCCGCAAAGCCGTCATGTCCGATTCGGACTTGTCGGAGGGGCATTACAACTTGGGCCTCGCGTTGGCGCAATTAGGGGGGCTGGACGAAGCCACTCGGGAGCTGCGGGAAGCCATCAGTCTCGATCCCCACTACACCAATGCACGCATCCAGCTGGGTTTGGTACTCAGCCAGAACAACGATACGGCCGGGGCCATCAACGTCTTCCGGGAACTTGTGCGCCGAGATCCTGGTTTTGCGGAAGGTCACAATAATCTCGGTTTGGTGCTATTGCAGGCCGGCGACATCAACAAAGCGGAGGCGGAATTTGCCGAGGCTGTGCGCCTCAAGCCACGCTATGCGGAAGCGCACTACAATCTCGCATTGGCTCTTCATCAGCAAGGAAAGGAGGCAGGGTCGCGCGCCGAGTTCGAGCGAGCTTTCGAAATTTCACCGGAACTGAGAAACGCGTCTCGCCCTTAGCCATGTATTTTCCAAGATTGGTGGTGTCGCTGGTAGTGGCGGTGGGGATTGCTCTTGTTTGGAGGGCATCCGGATTGGGATTCTCTGCGCCCGGCAGATTCTTGCCCGACGGGACGCAATCAGCGCCGACGGCCAATGCCGCTAAGGTTTGCGAATTTTCTACGCCAGGAGCTTCTCTTTCCGCTCCGTACGTCGCGCAACCGCCAGTGCTGAACACGAATCCCCATTCTCCTACCTGGTCGCACGCATCTTCCGCGTGGATGGAAAAAGACTGCACACACCGGATCGACTATCCGAAGCTCAGAACCGAGGTACGCGCATTTTGGACCGACTCCGACTTGTATCTGCTGTTCATTTCCCCTTATTACGAACTGAATCTTTGGTTGCCACCGGATAACAGCAAGGACCGCCTCAAGCTTTGGGATCGCGACGTGGTTGAGTTTTTCTTGGGCGACAATTGGACCAACATCAATGTTTATCGCGAGTTCGAGATCGCACCCACGGGAGATTGGGTGGATCTGGCCATAGACCGGGATCATGACCGTTATGACGCCGAATGGAACTCCGGCTGGGAGCGGCAAGGGCGAATCGATAAAAAAAACCATATCTGGTATGCGGCAGCCCGCGTGCCCTTGCATTCGGTCAGCGAGAAAAAAGTGGGTGCAGGGACGAAGTGGCGCGTCAACCTTTACCGCATCGATGGGCTCGGCGCCGATCCCCAGCGGCGCTTCTTGTGTTGGCAGCCCACTTGTGTCGTCAACCGCGATCCCAACCACGTGCCTGAACATTTTGGCACCTTGATTTTCGTCCAGTGAAAGGAAGGTAACGGAGGAAACGCATGTCTCTCGCACAAGAATCAAACCGCCGCGGATTCATGAAAATGTTGGCCGCCTCGCCGCTGCTGGCTCAGATTGCTGCTTATCAGTTTTATGAAAAATCCGCCGCGGCGATCGGACTTGACCCGCGCGGGAATGTCTACAGCCGGCTGGGCGTCAAGACGGTGATCAATTGTCGTGGAACATGGACCTATCTGAGCGGTTCGCTGCAATTTCCGGAAGTTCGTGCCGCAGAAGAACAAGCAGGGAAGTATTTTGTCAACATAGTTGAACTACAGCGCGGCGTGGGACGCAGATTGGCTGAACTAACCGGAGCGGAATCCGGAATCATTACATCGGGAGCGGCAGGCGCGATGGCTGCCGCCACCGCGGCGTGCATAGCCGGAAGCGATCCCAAAAAGATCTGGCAACTTCCCGACATTACCGGGTTAAAGCACGAAGTCATTATGGTCGGCGGGCGCAGCGCGTTTGACAATGCCATTCGACTCACGGGTGCAAAGCTGGTCCTGGTCGAGAAACCCGACGACATTGTCAACGCCATCAGCAACGACACCGCAATGATTTACACGACTCACTTGGGAGACAAACTCGTGCGCGAAGCGTCCATCGCCAAAGAGCACAACGTGCCTCTTTTGCTCGACGATGCTGCGGGGATTCCCCCCATCGACAATATCCAGTTATACGCAAAAATGAAACTCGACTTGTATACATTTTCCGGTGGTAAGGGCTTGCGGGGACCGCAGTGCAGCGGGGTACTCCTGGGCCGCAAGGACCTAATCGAAGCTGCTCTGCATAATTCCTGCCCGTTCGAAGGCTCCGTGTGTCGGGCCATGAAGGTTGGAAAGGAAGAGGTCATCGGCTGCCTCACGGCCATCGAGACCTGGCTTAAGACGGATTCCAAGAAACTTTACGCCGAGTGGAACGCGCGCGTGGATCGCGTCGCGAAACTGGTAGAGACAGTTCCTGGCGTGCGCACGGAGATCTACATACCTGATGACGGGAATCGTTTTCCCACCTTGAGGGTATCGTGGGATCAGAAGGCTTGGGGTTTCGGCATCACAGACTGCGTTCAAAAACTCCGCGAAGGAGACCCGGTCATCGAAGTGCTTGGCGTGGACAATCCCAGCATGGTCTCTGCTGTGCGCGAAGGCGTGGAAAAGCCAAATCCAAACCCCAAGGAGCTCAAAGAACAAGATCACATCGAGTTGGTTTCCATGACCATTCAACCCGGTGAAGAAATGATCGTGGGGCAGCGGCTGCGAGCGATTCTAAACGCGGCTCGTAAGGGGAATGCTGCATGAGATTCGCTTTGCTTGTGCTTGCCTGCGTCCTTTTCGCTTCTTTGCGGGTGCAGCCGCATCCCGTAGTGCCGCAATCAGCGCCCCCATCCCATGAGGGCATGGGTTCGCCTGCGGTTGAGGCAGGAGGCTACGCGTACGTTTCCGGGCAAGGGCCCCGCCGCCCTGACGGGAGCATTCCCGCAAAATTTGCCGATCAGGTTCGCCAGGCCCTTGAGAATGTCCGAACCGTGATCGGGGCAATGGGTCTGACGATGGATCACGTGGTTTATATTCACGTCTACCTGGAAGATACAGAACGCTACTCGGAGCTTAACGAAGTCTTCGCCGATTACTTTCGCAAGGATCCCCCCGCGCGTGCCGTCTTGGGCGTGGCGCGCCTTCCTGAGCCTCCCGTTCAGATTACCGCTGTCGCTGTTCGCGATCTCCAGGGGAAGCGGCCCGTGTTTGAGCCGGGTTCTCCCCCAAACAAGGCGTACTCGCCGGGAATGCTGACGCATGACCGCCTATTTGTTTCCACGATGCCAGGGAGTGATCCTGCAACCGGAAATGTTCCTCAAGACCCGGCAGGGCAGGTGAATCTGGCGCTTGATCGCATGAAGTCTGTGCTCCAGGCTGCAGGTCTTGGCATGGCTCACATGGTGTTTGTGAACCCCTACCTGACTTCCGAAGTTCCCATGCGAATCATGAATCAGCAATACGCGCAGCGCTTCGAATTTGGGAACACTCCCGGTCGTGCCACCATCGAGGTTTCCAGCCTGCCTCAAGGCGCGCACATCGCGTACACCGGCGTGGCGGTGCGCGATCTGAGCCAGCGGCGGGCCATACGCCCCAAGAACATGCCGCCAAGTCCCACCGCGAGCCCCTGTGTTTTCGCCGGCGACACGCTGTATTGTTCGGCCAAAAGCGGTTTCATTCCGGGGCCCAATGGCGGGGTTTACGCTGCAACCGCCTTGGACCAAACTCGTCAGACCATGCGGAACTTGTTAGACAACTTGGAAGAGGCCGATATGAATTACAGTCAAGTCGTCTCGACAACCATTTACTTGGACGACTTATCAGACAGCCCGATCTTTGCGAAGGTGTATAAGAAGTTCTTCAGTGGGGCTCTCCCTGCGGAAACCACAGTTCAGCAAATCAAATCTGTTGAACGAAAGCCGGACGCCGAGGGGCACTATCCGGACTTGGAGCAAATGTCTCTCATCGCCGTGCGCGGACCGCGGGATTCGGGCCCGCGGCCGGAACAGGTCACAAGGAGCGAGAGGTTGAGCCGATAGGGACTCCCTTGGAATTCGGGCGAGATGAGGGTGGTTCAGGTTGCGCCGAATATTCCTCCGCTATTTTGCGCTTCGTTGTTTTCGAATCTCCTCCAAGCGCTTCTTCAAATACTCCTGATATTCCTGCAATAGCTTTGCATCGCTCGGGGTGGAATAAATCTCGCTCGACTTGTACTTCCCTTCGTCAAACTTCTTTTTCGTCCACTCATCGTGAATGCGGATCTCATCCGCGCGGTCGAGGACTTCTCTCACCAGTTGTGGCGGAACAAAATACACGCCTTCGCGGTCGCCAACAACGAGGTCACCCGGCATCACCGTCACCCCGCCGATGCGCACGGGAATATTGATGCCCGTTAGCATGACATTTCCGATCGGCGTGGGATCAACGGATCGAAAATAGGCGGGCATATCGATCTCCGCAATTCCGTTGAGGTCCCGGATACTTCCATCCACAACCAGCCCGCCGCCGTTGGTCGCCTTCATGACGTAATAAAAGAGGTTGTCGCCGACGATGGTCCCATTCACCTTCTTGCCAAAAATGTCCACAACCAGCACATCGCCAGGCTGCAGCATATCGATCGCCGTCTGATTCGTGAGCCGCGGAACGCCACGGTCTTTCGCTTTGTTTCTGGCGATTTCGTCGACGTCCGGGCGTAACGGCATGAATTGCACGGTAAAAGCCCTCCCAACCATGGGCTTTCCGGGATGCAGGATTTGAAATCCATCCGCGTACTGGTTGTTGAAGCCTCTTTGCTGAAGAACGGCCCAAACTTCCTCGGAAGAGAGTTCGCGCGCGCGTTCCAGCAGGTCGTTTGGCACTTTGGGCCTGCCGTCGGGGAAGCGGTCAAATGGCTCCAGTGCCGTGTAATCCACTAGATCCTGTTTAGAGAAGCTCATTAGTTGCGCCCGCGCCAATGTAGGTGCAACCAGAGTAAGAACGCACACGGAAAGAGCTGCCTTAGCGCTCAGGCTGTTGAGAAGGCTAGCGGCAAAATCTTTCATAGGATTCCTCCAACGCGGTGAGTACCTTGACTCGCGACTACCCACCCTGTTCATTCACTGTCGCGAGCCGAAAACTCTCAAATGCGCGGGTATTTGTCAAACTCGAAGGCTTGTCTGGACACCGCAATCTCGGTATTGTGTCCTGCAATATTCAAGAAGTGCGCAAAACCGCTGTGGGAGTATACAAACTATGCGCAATAAAAATCGCCCGCTACTGGATCGCCGCGAAATTTTGAAATCCTCCGCCGCCGCTTTGGGCAGTTCGCTGCTCTTAGGAGAATCGATGGACGCTTATCCCAAAGGCGTTAATACCAACTCGCGGCCCTCAGATCTGAAGATCACCGACCTTCGTGTAGCTACCGTTGTGAAGCCAGGGCCCAGCCCTTGTCCGTTGATTCGAATCGATACCAATCAGGGCGTGAGCGGACTCGGGGAAGTACGCGACGGTGCCAGCCCCACTTACGTCCTTTTCTTAAAAAGCCGCATCCTGGGCGAAAATCCATTACAAATCGACAAAATCTTCCGCAAGATCAAACAGTTCGGTGGACACGCACGTCAAGCCGGCGGAGTTTGTGCCATCGAAATGGCGTTGTGGGACATCGCGGGCAAGGTTTATAACGCCCCCGTCTACGCAATGCTGGGTGGTAAATTCCGCGACAAGATTCGCATCTATGCAGATACGGAGGAATCCAGAGACCCCGAAATTTACGCCCAGCGGATGAAAGAGCGCAAAGAAGGAATGGGACTGACCTGGCTGAAAATGGATTTGGGGATCGAGATGGTCGCCGACACGCCTGGTACGGTCACCAATCCCACGGACTTGAACCAATGGGAGGCGAACCAGCTTCCTCATCCCTTCTTGGCGATGGAAGTAACGAACAAAGGTATTGCAATGCTTGAGGAATACGTCGCGGCCGTCCGTAATGCCGTGGGCATGGAAATCCCGCTTGCCATGGACCATCTTGGACATCTTGGGGTGAAGTCCATCATCCGCCTCGGCAAAGCCTATGAAAAATACAACTTGTCCTGGATGGAGGATGTGATCCCTTGGACGTACCCAGACTTGCTCAAGCAGATTTCCGACCAGAGCCCGACCCCCATCCTAACCGGCGAGGATATTTACTTGAAAGAGCCGTTTCGCCTCCTGTGCGAAAGGCATGCCATTAGTAAGATCCATCCCGACCTCGCCACCTCGGGAGGCATCCTGGAAACTCACAAGATCGGGGACATGGCGGAGGAATATGGGGTCCCCATGGCCATGCACTTTGCTGGAACACCAGTCTGCTGCATGGCGAACGTGCATTGCGCTGCCGCCACTCAGAATTTCCTGGCGCTCGAGAATCACTCTCTCGACGTGCCCTGGTGGTCATCGCTGGTCCAAGAAGGAGTCAACAATTCAATTGTGAAACGCGGCTGGATTGAGCTCCCTGATCGACCTGGTCTCGGCGTAACTCTCAACGAGGATGTAGTGCGGCAGCACTTGGCGCCAGGAACAGGCTACTTTGAGCCCACCCCACAATGGGATCATGAGCACTCCTGGGATCGACTCTGGAGTTAGATGGTTGGCAGGGGCGGCAGGGATCAAATTCCTCCAGGCTAAGATCTATAGTAACTTGATTCTGTGACGGGCTCGTCTAGGTTGACACAGCCACTGAACGTGTAAGTGTATCCGCGGTGAGCTGTGATGGTGTCGGTCGATAAGGCGACAGTCTCGTGTGGCACGAGCGCCGTAAGCGGGAGGGATTTGCGGACGTTTTAGGCAGATATGCAAGCAATCACTGCGATTTCGCGTACTCCGCTTTGGCTTGCTTGAGGATGGCGTTTAATAAATCGCCCATACTCCGGGTGTAACGACCTCTAATAAGTGCCCATCAGGGTCGCGAAAAAACAGCGCCTCTGCTCCATATTTCCAAGACTCGCGAAACTCGATCGGGACGCCTTGCGAAACGATCCAATTTTCCCAAGCCGACAATTCCGAACGAGCAATGCCGAATGCGACGTGGATCGACCCGGAGGCGTCTGTGTCGGGGGTCGCACCTTTCTTGAACAGCAACAACACACTGCGATCGCCCGCGCGCATTGCACACAGCCGCGCTTTATCGTCCAGCTTGTCGCCGTCGAGGTCCATAACTTCAAAGCCGAAGACCCGTCGGTAGAACTCAGCCGAGCGCGCCACACTCTCTACGTACAAAGAGGTCTCGAGAATCCCATTCACCCTTGGAGGGGTCTTCGGCTGTTCAGCCATGATAAGTAGTTCCTTCCCGCGGGGCTTATGGAGGCTTCTGGCGATTGCTGCATTAGAGCACGATAGTCCAAATTATGCTGCGCCAACTTCCGTTCCGTCGGAGCCACGATAGCAAACCGCACGAGGGCATTCCACATCCTTCCGGCGGGGCATTCGGGTGCGGTTCTAATCAAATATCCAACTCTTTTCCTCGCCGGGCTTCAACTACGGCGCCGGGGAGAACGGCGGGTTGGAGGTTCGAGTCCTCCCCGGTTCACCAAATTGTCCTGTGATCTGTTTCGGACCATCATTCTTTCTTGGCAACCGTTAAATCGCCCGGCCTGTCTCCCGTGGACAAGGTCCAGCCGGACGCGAGCGTTAGCTTCCAGCCGTTTCCTTTAACCTCGCCTGCCGTACCGGCACTGTCCTTCGGTGCTTCCACCGCAACGCGCACGAATCTGCCCTGCCCGCGAACGATGAGCGCTCCTCGGCTAGCCTCGAGAACACCCCACCTGTCCGTGACGCGCAGCGTCGTATAGGCGCTGGAAGTGTCGTCAATCGGAATGACACCGTTAGGGTCAAAGCTGAAGTGGAACTGCTCCATCACCGGCAGCGCCAGCACAGGGCCGGTAACCAAACGCTTTTTGTAATCTTCGAGCTGCGCTTTTCGCTGTTCTTCTTGCTGCGTTTCGAGCCAACGGAGCGCTACACCGTCGTAAACGGTTGCCCTTTGCTCTGCGGCTGCGGATAAATCCGGTGGCAGCACAACGCTGTAGGATCGCTGCAGGAGATCTCCCAAGTTCGATTTTGACGTCAAGCTCTTGCGCCACGGTTTGCCCGACAAATCCAACAACAGGCCATAGGCCGGTCCGCTGACATAGGCAAAAGATCGCGAGAAGGCCGGTTCCGATTCCGCCGAACTAAATCGTCCGATGACCGCTTCCACCGCGGCCGCATCGGAAGTGCCTCGCAGTTTGTAACCGGTATATTCTGCGAGCCCTTCATTCAACTCGAGTTGTTGTTCTTCATCTTCTTGGGCTTTTGGGAAAAGCGCCTGCCTACGCAAGCGAAACAGCAGCGCGTCTTCAACTGCGCGCCGGCGTTCTGCGGGCGGCGCCTCTGGTCGGGCCAGTGCCTGCCGTAGCGCCCGCCACTCCAGTTGAAGCCAGATCCGGCCTTCGAGCGTGCCCAGATGTGCGTTTGGCGGACTAAGGGCCGGCAGGCCCAAATCGTCCTGAATCCGGTGAAACAATTCATGCATCAGCAACCGCGCCCGTCGTGTAGGGCTCTCGGGCAGCGGCCACATAACCATCGTCCAATGCACGCCAGCCCAGGACGTGGCCGTGTTGGCGATGTTGACTTCCTCAGGCAACTTCCCCGCGAATACGCCGTTTTGTGCTTTTAGCCACGATTCAGAGTCCGCCTGATTGGCCGCCAGCGACCTCGTGTCCGGATCAGCGAACAACATGGGCCCACATAAACTCTTGTCCCACAATTTTCCGGCATCGCTCTCACAGATCTTTCGCGCTTCGTCGAAGTAGCGCTTCGCTTGCACTAGATCAATGCTTTGCGATTGTGCCACCACGACGTGAGGCGCCATGGCCATGACGAAAGCCGGAAGCCCGCAGCACAGCGTCCTATGAAAGAAGCCTCGGGGGATCATCTTTACCTCCCGTGAAGCACAAGGAGCACGATAGCTGCTGCACGAGTACGACGTTGATCGGATACGCCGCGCATATTGCGCCGTTTGGCGGCGTAGGATTTCATGGCTGCGTGACACCGTCAGTCCTCCGGTTCCTGCGTCACGATATGCACATCTACGGCAGGCGACTCGCGCAGAAAGCGGTGCACGGCCGAAAGATAAAGGTATTTCCTCCAATCGTGTACCGGCGCCCTGCCAAAGATCACCTGCGTAATGTGCTTGGAGCGCACAAAATCCGCTACGGCATCCGCCACGCTTTTTCCTTTCAAGCGAATCACCTTGGCGCCCAGGCTTTCCGCAAATCGCAAGTTGGCAGCCAGCGCATTCGAATTGGACTCGCGGGCGCCGAAGCCGAACTCCCGGTCCACGTGAACGACGTACAGCTCAGCATCCATGCGTCGCGCCATTCGCGCGCCGCGAGCAATGAGATATTGGCCCGCGGGATTCGCGGAAATGCACACGGCCATGCGTTCCCGCACTCCCCAATTTTTCCGGATATCTTGCGCCTCCATGTAGGATTCGAGGCTGCGGTCCACTTGCTCGGCGACCTGCCGCAACGCTAATTCGCGCAGTGCGATCAAGTTGCCGCGGCGAAAGAAGTTTTTCAGCGAACGCTCCACTTTTTCCGTGCTGTACACATCGCCGCGCTTCATCCGGTTAACCAGGGCTTCGGGCGTCAGATCCACCATCACCGTTTCCGACGCTGTCAGTGGCACCCAATCAGGCACCGTCTCGCGCACCGTGATACCGGTGATGGAGCGCACGACCGGCGCAAGACTCTCGATATGCTGAATATTCAACGTAGAAATCACATCGATATTTGCGGCCAGAAGTTCGTGCACGTCTTCGTAGCGTTTGCGGTGTTTGCTCCCGGGAATATTGGTATGCGCAAGCTCATCGACCAATGCCACGGCCGGGCGTCGCGCGAGAGTCGCATCGACGTCCATTTCCTCGAAGACCGTCCCTTTGTATTCAATCTTCTTGCGCGGAACTTTTTCCAATTGTTCCACAAGCTCTTCAATTCCTTGGCGCCCATGTGTTTCCACGACGCCGATGACTACGTCTTCGCCACGGCTCCGCCGCCTCAGCGCTTCACTGAGCATGCTGAAAGTTTTTCCGACGCCCGGCGCGTAGCCCAAAAAAAGCTTGAACACGCCGCTCGTCTTCTGCGGCGGCGAGGCGATTTCCAGCCATTCTTCAGGCTTTTTCGGCAAGGCTAACTCCACATCCCGGCAGCGGGCTGGGCTAGAATGTACGCATGCAGAGATTCCTCGGCGGGCGTGCCATGGGAGTGGTCGTATCTCTGGCTGTGGTCGCCGGCATCACTCTTTTTTATCGTCACGTTGTAAGTGTAAACCACACCACCGTCGCGCTGTCTTTTCTGCTGGCCATTTTAGCAGTTTCGGCAGTGTGGGGAATGCTGGTTTCCGCGTTCATTTCCATCGTGGCCATGCTCACGTTCAATTATTTCTTCTTGCCCCCGGTGGGAACCTTCACAATTGCGGATCCGCAAAACTGGGTAGCTCTGTTTGCGTTTCTGGTCACCTCGATAACCGGCAGCCGGCTCTCTTCGCGTATTCGCAAAGAAGCCCATGAGGCGCATCAGCGCAGGCGCGAAGTGGAGCGCTTGTACAGCTTCAGCCGGCAGCTCCTCGGGGAAGGCAACGTCATCCAATTGATGAACGCCATTCCGGACTACCTTGTGGAGAGCTTTGAAGCTGGCGCAGCCGAGCTTTTCCTCCCGCAGAAAGACAAGTTCTATCGTTCCGGATTCGGCGCCGCCCATCTCAACGAAAAGAAGATGAAAATCGCATTTTTGAACGATGAACTCGCTGTGGACGCCGAACGTGCGGAGTATTTCATTCCCGTGCGGATGGGCGTGCGTCCCATTGCCAGCTTAGGAATTTCCGGAGCCCAGCTCTCGCGTCAATCCTTGGAAGCTCTGGGCACGTTGGTAGCCATCGCTATCGAGCGCGCGCGTGCTGTCGAGCAATTCGGCCAAACTGAAGCGGAGAGGCAGGGCGAACGTTTGAAATCCGCCTTGCTCGATTCCATCACGCATGACTTTCGCACTCCGCTGACCTCGATGAAGGCCGCGGTGACGGGTCTTTTGGCATCCGCCGAGTTCGATTCCCCACAATCCCACGAACTCCTGACGATCATCAATGAGGAGTGCGACCGCCTGAATCACCTTGTCGAAGAAGCTGGCGAGATGGCCAAGCTGGAAGCGGGAGAGGTGACGCTCGATCTCGCTCCAACATCGATCGAGGACATCATTGACGCCGCGCTGGCGCATTGCAAGAGCGCGTTGGCCGGGCGCCGCGTCGACGTCCGCGTAGCTGACGGCCTTCCCCCGGTGCGGGCCGATCTCGAGCGCGCGAAAGAATCGCTCGTTCAGTTGATCGAAAACGCCAATCTCTACTCGCCCAAAGAGCAGCCCATTACCATTGCCGCTGAACTTACGGGCGACACCGTAACCACCAGCGTTGCCGACCGCGGCCCTGGCATCGATGATTTCGAGCAGACTATGATTTTTGACAAGTTCTATCGCGGAAAAGACCAGCGCTATCTCGTTCACGGCACCGGCATGGGCCTGCCGATCGCAAAAGCGATTATTGCCGCGCAGCAAGGGAACATCAGCGTCACCAGTCAGTTGGGCCATGGCTCGGTGTTTTCTTTCACCCTGCCCGTGGACCACACCCAGGCCGCCGACCGCGTTCATAAGGATGTCCGGTGAGCGCTGCCAACATTCTTGTTGTTGACGACGAGCCGCAGATTCGCCGCGTGCTGCGCTCCACGCTTACAACCCAAGGCTACGTGATTACCGAAGCTAAGACCGGCGAAGAAGCCCTCGAATCGCTGCGCAAGGAACGGCCCGACTTAGTGCTCCTGGACATGAACATGCCCGGCATGGGTGGTGTCGAGACTTGCCGCGAGATTCGCGGTGCCTGCGACGCACCCGTGATCATGCTCACCGTGCGCAATGCCGAGCGCGACAAAGTGACCGCTCTCGATGCCGGCGCCGACGATTACGTCGTCAAGCCCTTTGGCATGGAAGAACTTCTCGCTCGCATTCGTTCCGCGCTTCGCCGTTACGCCCCGGCCGACAGCCTTCCCTCATTCGTATCCAAGGACCTGACCATTGATTTCCAGGCGCGCCAGGTGGCGGTGCGCGGCCGCGAAGTGCATCTTACCCCCAAAGAATACGAGGTTCTCAAACACCTAGTCGCTAATCAGGGAAAGCCGCTTACCCATCGCCGTCTCTTGCAAGCCGTATGGGGTCCGGATTACGGCGAAGAAACCGAAAGCTTGCGCGTGGTGATCAATCAATTGCGCAAGAAGCTGGAGGCCGATCCCGCGCATCCAAAGTACATTTTCACCGAGCCATGGGTCGGCTACCGCTTTCAGCCTCTCCGCGCCAGCGCAGCAAAGCCTGCCGCGCGCAAAGGATGATTCGAGGCCCGCCGGCACGAATCCTAAGGTGAGCGATTCCCTGGCTGCGGCACCTTGCTAGCAGCTAGCCACGCAGTTTTGTTTTCCGTGCCTTACTTCGGTGCGGGAAGCTGGCTCAGCACCTTGCCACCTTCATCGAGAAACTGAATCGTTGGCGAGCCATCGGCCGCCACCTTGATGATCAGCCGGTCGTGCCCTTTCGTGTCTCTCATTTTCAAAACCGCCGACGTGTCCGTCGCTCGGCCTAGTACAATCCGGTTGGCATCTCCCGGATGTGTCTCCATGAATTTCTTCCATTCCCCCTGCCGCTGTTCGGCTGGGAGCGCATCGATCCTTTTCTTTGCCTCAAACGCGTCCATAATCGAATAGTCGCCTCGGTCCGTAAAGTTCATCACCGAGTAGTGTTGGCCTCCTTCCTGCCCGGCATCCAGCGAAAACACCTGGTCCTGCATGTACTGATCGAAGCTGAGATGTCCGTTGTTTTGAATTTCCCCGTTCTTGTCCTTCCAGCCATCGAAGGTTAGCCCGCCCATCTCTGTCCCCTCTTCATTTAGGAAGAGCAGTCCTGTGTCGTGGCGGTCTGGCCGCGCGATTTCTTTCCCGTTGACAAACGAACCCGGGAACTTCGCCTTATTGGAAATCACCAACCGCAGTGTGCCATCCGGCTCAACAATGTTGATCCGGTGCAGGTCGATTTCATCGAACGTTGTCTTCTTCGAGTCCGCAAATCCGGCAAACACCGTGACCGCAAACACCGCCGTCAACACTCCCGCATAGATCTCCAGAAACCGATCTTTCGAAACGAATTTCATCTCCACGCCTCCTTCGCTCCGCAGTGCAGGTTGCAAAACAATAAGACAGTCGACCAGGTGTCATCCTGCGCCTGCCTGCCGTCAGGCAGGCGCAGCGAGGGACCTGCTCTTCTCCTTTTCCGAAAAAGCACATCCTCGCGCCAAAGCTCCTCCCTACTTCCTATTGACATTCTATAGGTAGACCTGTACGATTCCTATCGAATGTCGATAGGAGAAACGCTTGAACTCCGAACCTACCACTCTTCTGCCAGGAACTTTGGACCTGCTCATCTTGAAATCCTTGGCCACGGGCGAGCTGCACGGCCTGGGCATCTCCCGCAGAATCCAGCAAATCACCGGCGGCACTTTTGTCGTCAAGCCGGGCTCGCTTTTTCCCGCTCTCCACCGCATGGAAGAAGAAGGGTGGACTTCCTCCTTTTGGGGCGACTCGGAAAACAATCGCCGCGCGAAATACTACCGCTTGACCAAGGCAGGACGGAAGCAACTCGAAGTCGAATCCCGGCGCTGGGGACGCATTTCCTGGGCCATCACCCAAGCTTTGCAAGCGTCGTAGGAGCTTGTTGAAAAATGCTCTTCATTGTCATTCCGAGCGAAGCGAGGAATCTGCTTTTTCGGAAGAATTCAAGAAGCAACGCGATTCTTCGTCGCATCGGTCCTCGACTCGCTCAACCCGGTAGCGTTGTAGAGGTGTAGCATGCCGCTCTTGGTCAAAGCCCGCAGTTTTCTCCGAAATCTCTTTTTCTCTCGGCGTGTCGACCAAGACCTCGACCAGGAGGTTCGCTCGCACCTCCAATTGCTGATCGACGAAAACCTTCGCGCCGGCATGCCGCCGAAGGAAGCCGAGCGCGCCGCGCGTATGGAGCTTGGCGGCGCCGAACAGGTGAAAGAACGGGTCCGCGACAAACGCCTTGGCAATGGGCTCCACTCCTTGCTCTCCGATTGCCGCTTTGGCGCGCGCCAACTCTACAAGAATCCCGGCTTCACGCTCACCGTGGTCCTCACTCTGGCGCTTTCCGTTGGCGCTAACACCGCGATCTTTTCCTTGGTGAACGCGCTGCTGTTGAAGAGCCTGCCTTACTCACATCCGGGACGCATGGGCGCTATTTATACGCGAATCATCGGTTCGGAAACGTCCGATAAATACCACAACGTAAATGGAGAGCAATGGGAGCTGCTGCGTGACCATGTTCCCGCCCTGATCTCGGCTGTTTCGGGAGGTACCACAGGCGTGAACCTCAGAGCGGGTTCACGCGTGGAATACGTCCACAGAGGACGTGTTTCGGGGCACTATTTTGACGTGCTGGCGATTCAGCCTGTCCTGGGCCGCAATTTTTCGGAAGACGAGGACCGGCCCCACGGGCCTAGGGCCGTCATTCTCAGCTACGACCTTTGGCGAAATGTTTTCGGAGCCGACCCGGCCCTTCTTGGACAATCCATCCTGCTCCGCAGCGAACCATGCACCGTAGTAGGCGTGCTGCCGCAGGGTGCCACGACTCCCTTGAACGCGGACGTGTACACGCCGCTTCAGCCGAGCCGCGACGGCGAAGGCCGTGGAACGAATTTTACTGCCGTTATCCGACTCCGCGAGGGCGCGACTTGGCAACAGGCAGATGCGCAAATCAACCGCGTCTGGTCAACTCGTGCGGGACGCTATGAATTGGCGGAAAACCCCAGCGCGAATGTGAGCTACCACTCCGTGCCATTGCAGAAAAGCGAAACCGATCCGCTGCGTCCGCAGGTGCTTGCGCTAATGCTTGCAGCCGGCCTCATCCTACTAATCGCGTGCGCCAACCTGGCCGGCCTGACCCTGGTGCGCATGTTGCGCCGCACCTCAGAAGTGGCCACGCGCCTCGCGCTCGGTGCCTCCGGCTGGCAGATTCAGCGGCAGTTCTGGATCGAAAACCTCCTGCTTGCCCTTGTGGGCGGAGCTGTAGGCATTGGCGTCGCCTTACTCTCTCTAAAGCAACTCCTCCTCCTGCTGCCTGAACATTTTCTTCCCGTCCCGAATGTTTCTCTCGACGGCCGTGTGCTGGCTTTCACGCTGGCCGTCTCTATTTTGACCAGCTTGCTCTTCGGCATGCTCCCGGCACTCGCCGCGCGCAGAGTCGATCTGCGGTCGTCGATGGCTGATCGGAGTTCGGTTCGCGGCGGCAGCCTGCGCTTGCGCCAATCGCTGATTGCTGGCGAAGTCGCCCTCACGGTGATGCTCCTTGCCGCGTCCGGCTTGCTTATCCGCAGCCTGATCCACTTGGAAACGTTGCCCCCGGGGTTCAATCCCAACGGCTTGATGGTTGGAAAAGCCTCGCTTGACGATGTCCGCTATCACGATCCGGCAGCTTTCCGAAAGTTATTGGACGAGAGCACGGCCGCAATGCGGCAAATTCCCGGAGTGCAAAATGCCGCCGTCGGTTTGAATGTTCCTTACGAGTTCGTCGGGAACGACTGGGTCACGCTCAGTGATGGCAAGGAAGCTGGCCACCAGGGCGGGTCAGATTGGGTCTACGTCACGCCTGGATATTTCGACACCCTGCAGATGCCGGTGCTTGCGGGCCGCGTGTTTACCGACGTGGATGGCCCCAATACGCAGAAGGTGGTCGTGGTGAACCATGCCTTCGCACAAAAGTTTTACGGCGGAGGTAATCCTGTGGGCCGCTACATCGACAAAGACACGCTGATTGTGGGCGAAGTAGCCGACGTCCCGATTTCCTCCGGTTTGGATCCCGTCGCTCCGATCCAAACGGAGCAGACGATGTACATTCCCGCCACGCAAGTGGAGGGGCCGTTACTCGTGCTGCTCCATCAGTGGCTCCAACCGGACTGGATTGTCCGCACCGCAGGTCCCGTGGAAGGACTAACCGCCGCGATGCAGCGCGCCCTGGCCACCGCCGATCCTAACCTGCCTGCTTCCGGCTTCTACAGCATGAAGGATCTTCTGGCCCGAACTCTGGCAACACAGCGAATCGAAGTTGCGCTGCTGGGCGCCCTGGCGTCACTGGCGTTGGTGTTGAGTGCCGTTGGAATCTTCGCTCTCGTGGCCAACATGGTCGCGCAGCGAACGCGCGAGATCGGCATCCGCATGGCCCTGGGCTCCAGCATAGGGCAAGTCATGGTCCAGACCGGACGCTCTGGAGCGGCCGCTTCACTACTGGGTCTGGTTTTGGGGCTGGCCCTTTCGGGAGGGGCCCTGCGCGTCATGCGCAGCGTCCTTTATGGGATCGGCGTTTACGATGGCACGACCATTTTCGCGGTCGTGCTCACGCTTTCTGCCGTGACGCTTTTCGCCACCGCACTGCCTGCACTGCGCATTGCCAGCATCGACCCCGCCCGCACCCTCCGCGAAGAATAAAAACATCCCACGTCTCAGGGCGGGGCACCGGCTCAGTGCGGCATGTTCATACCCTTGAAGAATTGCATGGCCAAGTTCAGGAAATGAGGTCACCTGCAAGTCTTGTTTGGGGGCAGCTACGCGTCACTTTGTGAGAGAGCCCGTGGGACAACTCTTGATTCGCCCTGCGAAGACTGAACCTCTCTGCGCCTGCACTCCCATGAAATGGTTTCGAGCCTCAAAATGGGAACTCCTGCCCCTGGCTATGCCTCAATCTTGAAGGGGAGCTACTTGGCGCCCACAGCCAGCCACGACATTCCGTCCACTCCCGGCGTCAATTCAATCGGTTTTTGCAGCTCCCATGTGTGTAAATCCAGCACGTCAATTTTCCCCGCGCCCGTACCGCTTAAATACGCAACGTCTCCTCCCGGCCGAATCAGAATTTCCGACGCACCGCCGGAGATTTTCAAGATCTGGGCCACTTTCATCGATTCCAGGTCAATCACGTACGCGTGGCTGTTTCTGTCCAGCGTCACCAGCCACCGCCCGTCCGGCGTCGGCTCTGACGCATATACGGAGCTCGGCACTTCAATCCAATTCGCCATTTTGTTCGTCGTCGTGTCGATGACCGCAATCCGCGGAGCATCCTGATCATGCGTAAACACGCGTTTGCCATCCGGTGAAATCGAAATCCGTTGCACCATCTTTGCCACCGGAATCGTCGCAATCAGACTGCGTTTCGCCACGTCCAGCACGCTTATGCTGCCCGCGCCCACATTCGCCGTATACGCCCGCCGCCCGTCCGGCGAAATCACCAACATGTGCGACTCTTTCTGGCCCGTCGGAATCTCCGCAACAATTTTTCGCGTGCTTGGATCGATCACGTCCACCGCATTTCCAAGTTCCGCAGTCACATACAGCATTCCGTCCGGCCCCCATTCCGCGCGATGCGGTCGCAGGGGTTTCCCGAGATCAATCGTTGCCGCAAGCTTACTCTCCTGCAAGTCAATCACGTCAATCGTGCTTCCGTCGGTTCCCGGCCTGCCCACGCCGGAATTTCCATAGATCGGCACGTAGGCAAATCGCCCGTCTTTCGAGACCATTACTTCGTGGCCATTCACGCCGACCACCACCTTCGCCAACTCGCGCCGCTCGTCCGGATCCACCACGAGCACGGTGTGCTCCTTCTGATTCGCCACCACCAGCAGCCCACGACTTGCTGGCTCCGCATTTACCTTCCGCAGCACAAGCAAGCTCGCGATCCCGAATATCGTCGCGAACCAAACGTTACGTCCAAGCATAAGACACCTCGCTTCTTATTGAATCACTGCTTCCGACCTACAACTTTCTTTTTTCGCGCCGTCACGATTCGTGAGCCACGCGTCACGTTCGCTCGATTTGCAATCGCTTCGCGCATTTTCTTCGGCAGTTTCGCCAGAATCATTTCATACGATTCGCGCAGCAGCCCCGCCAACTCCTCCCGTCCCAGCGCGTCTCGCGTTTGCAACGCCACCCACTGCGCGCGGGCCAGATACGGCGCCGGAATAATGTTTTGCCGCTCCGTCAGCTCCACAAATTTTTCCGGCGACGCTTTGAATGAAAGACACGCCGGCGCGGGTTCGAGCGGCGTCACCGCATACATTTTCCCGCCCACCTTGAACAGCAGGTCATAGCCCCACTGGATCTGTTCTGTGGTTCCCGGAAACGACAGGCACAACTTGCGCAACCATTCTGCGTCCATCCGCCGAGTCTATGCCAGAAGCAGCTTGCTCCTCAATCCATTCCAACCCTCAATCTATCGCACCGAGTCTCCGCTTCCCGTACTGCCCCTGCCCCTGAGGAATAAACCCCTTGTAACGCGGCTTTTCGCACAGGCCATTCCCTTGGCTGCCTGCGCCTCACAAAACATCCGCTTTCGAATCATACGCTTAGCATTCGAACCGTCTGGCCCATCACTTGCCCCTACCCATTCGGGAGCTGTGGGTGCCGGACTCGTCCTCCGCCCTGTCGAATGGAACAGCCATCAGGCAGCGCCCCGGCTCACTCCGCTTGAGGGGATGCCCATGAGACCATATCGAGATATCGCTACCATCGCGGCCCTGCAAGTTGTCTGTTTTTCCGTCCTGACCCATTACGAACCGCAATTCTTCCTGCTTCATCTCTATCAAACCATCATTTACATGGCGATCCTCATCCTGCTCTTTTACATGGAAGATCGCTGGGCTTACATGATTGGCATGCTGGCCCCCATCGCTTGGCTGGGCATGGTGTTCGCCACCGGCTTGCTCGGTGGTGCCACCCGCCAAGTTTTGCGCCTAACCCGCGGGGAAACCATAACCAACGACGTCAGCTTCATCGCTGCCGTCTCCGCTCTGCTTTCCATTCTGATGATTATCTTCTGCGCGCGGCACTGGAAGCGCAAATACGCCGGCCTTGGCAAGACGGCCAGCACTTTCGCGATTAGCGTGGGCGTCGTCGCCATTTATTACGGAATCCTGGCGGTTTGGTTTTGGAACTTGATTCCGAGCCAGGTCGCTAATGGATAAATCGAAAGCAACCCCATTTCGATTTGAAGTAAAAGGGCCGAGGGGAAATTTCTCCGGCCCTTTGCTTTCCTCTGGCCTGGGGTACGCTGCCGCCTCTGGTCTATTGTTTCTGCGGCCAGCTTAACCAGTCCCTTGGCTAACCCTGATCCCCCTTACCGGGCTATAGGCTTACCACGTGTAAACGAGCCCCGCGGTGATCCGCGCGTTGTTCCAGCCCGTTCCGCCGAAGTGTGTCCACAGGTACTCTGCCTGGATGACTCGGACTGAAAACCGGTCGTTGTACCTGTAGTCGACTCCGCCTCCCAGGGTCATCGCCAAGGTATTCGCGGATGCTCCGGCGACGCCTTCGTGCTGCCCACCAAACAGCACCTGGCCGTACGGGACAAGTCTGCTGGTGTTTGGGTAAATCACCCGCGGACCAAACATGTAATTAAAATCATGGCCGCTCACGCCTGACCGCAGGCCGGTCTCTTTGCAGAAGCCAAAGTCGCCCACGCCGCCAACCCAGTCTTTCACGTTGTACGCCAGATTCAGGTCAAAGCCATGGCAGCCCCGGCCTCCCGGGTTGAGGTGCAAATACTCGTACCCTGCAAAAAATTCCGTTTTCGGTGCCGTCTGGGCGCAAGCGGAGCCCGCCCCACAGAGTATAAATGCCCCTGCAATCAACAAGTTACGCATTTTCCCTCCATGATTTGAGTTGCGCTGGGCTTACCACCTTAGGTCTATCCACTCATTATGCTCCGGGGCGTGGTGCTTCAAAGCAAGGGAAGCTCACCCCAGGTTTCCTCTGCAACCGGGCGGGAGGGTAGCCCGGTTCCCAGCGAGCATACACGAATTTTCGCTCGGGCTTCACGAACTTTGCCCTATGCGACCTGAGCGCCATCCGGAATGGAAGGACAGGCCCGCAAGCAACGATGCCCATCCCAGGGCGAAGAGCGTCCCGCATTCCCTGGGGACCCGATTCCGCAATTGGCTTTCCTTTTCACGTTGCGCCTTACTTCCTTACGTCACTGCTGCATCGCCGCTTTCACCTACACGTCGTCGCTCTCTTCTCGGTGATCCAAGTCCCAAAGCGAAACCTTTTGACCCGGCTCGCCTCCTTACTTGCCAATTATAAAGTTACGACTTAACTTAGAATTTTTCCTTCCCCGTCTTCCACGCCGCAATGCGCAATCGCCGATAATCCAGCACCCAGCTTCCCTCACGAAACAACTCGCCCCGGCACTGCCGCCCCACTTCGCGAATCCATCGCTCCGCTTTCGCTTCGCCCATTTTTTCCACAAACGTCTGCCGGAACACACGAATCCAGTTTTCCAGCCCGCGCTCGCCCTCTTCCAGCGCCGTCGGCCGGTCGAAGAGCGACGCTTCTCGCACTTCCAGCCCATGCCGCTCGAGCAGTCCGGCATATTCCGCCACGCTCGGGTAAAACCACGGGCTCACTCCGTCCGGCTGCGGCATCCCCAGCGCCGAGAACGCCCGCTCAAATCCCGCCACCAGCTTTTGGATGTTGCCCATCCCACCAAACTCGGCCACGAACCTTCCGCCGGGCTTCAGCGTCCGCGCCACTCCGGCGATCACTTCGTCCGCTTCGGGAATCCAGTGCAACACCGCATTGGAGAAGATCGCGTCAAATCCCCCCGCGGCCAACTTGGCCACGCCGCCTGGCTTATCCGCTTCGCTCCTATTTTCAAATTTAAGCCGAAGCTCCCGCGCATCCAGCACTTCAAACCGCAACGCGGGATATTTCTTTCTTGCCTGCGCGATCATCTCGTCCGACCGGTCCACTCCCAGGACTTCCGCGCCCCTTGCGGCAATTTCCGCCGTCAACGCTCCTGTCCCGCAGCCCAAATCCAGGATTCGCTCTCCTGCCTTCGGCGCCAGCAGCTCCACCAGGCCTCTGGCTTTCTCGTACACGAACGCGTGCTTCGCGTCATACTCCGCCGCATTCCACTGATTGGTCATGAGGTCCTAAGTCTAATACGTCTTTTGCGGCACGTATTCCTTCTAACCAAGAACAGCAAACTCGCAGCGTGACATAAAGAAAGAATGCAGCTGAACCAAGTACACGCCGATATCACCACCGCTATCGAGACCATCAATGCTTCACAACAGTCCTTTCGAAAGCTTCAACCAGGCGCTGGATCATATGGAGGCCGCAGTCGGTGCGCTTAATGCAGCCAGCCTCCCTTCGGTCCGAGCGCTGTTAGGGCGAGCACCGATAGTCCACTCGGCTCGTCGTGAGGCCGATCTAGTTATGACATCCATCGGTGCTCGTTACGTGGTCGGCTAGGTAACCCTCGGTGATTTTTACGCTGCTGCGTCCGGGCCGGATTTGAGCAGCGCGAAGTCCGAACATTCTCGCGTAGCGGGTTGCAAAGGTTTACCAAAACGTAGGGACGGGGCCTTTCCACGCGCCAATTTCCATTTTCTATTTTCAAGTTTCACGCGGCAACTGGCGTTTAGCGAAGGCGGGCGAGGTCGAAGGGAACAACAACATGCTGGCCGTCAGTGGTGAATACTTCGATGGTGGCGTCGGCAGAGTCGACGTCGCTAGCGTCATATTGCAACCAGACGTCCCAACCGACGAAGCACCAGTCATATCCGCGGGAGGAGCCGTGGCCGTAGGAGCCGCTGCCAAAGGACACTGGAGAAAGAAAGGCTGCAGGGAGAAAGTTGGAGAAAGGGACGTGCCCGGTGGCCGGCCAGCCCGTAGCCACAAGTTGAATACGGAGCGGCTCGATCCATTGGCCACTTTGCGAGAGCCGCGCGCGGAAATCGCGGTAGTAATCGGGGCGCGGCGTTGCGGAGCTGTCCTTGGGCGGTTCGATGGGGCGTCGAGAACGATAAAGCTCCAAAGCGCCATAGGTGGAAGTGAAATCGATGCGAATGCGAACGAAAATAGAATCGGAAGTGGCGTGATAGTCCTTGGCGGCTTGCTGGGCACTGTAGCCCACGCTGTGGATGCGAGACCACTCGACGAGCTCAGAATAAGGCGTGTAAAGCTCGACCTCGGAGATATACGGCCCGGATTTGGGGGGAGGCAGGGTCTTGAGATAAGAAGCAAAAAAGTCGGCCGTGCTTTCGTTGTTGCGCTGGCCAAGGAAGTAGGCGTCGCGGATGGCTTCGTCGGAGAGGGGAGATTGAAAAGGGAAGACGGGCAATGCCAAAAGTAAGGCCGCAAAGAGTACGGCGAAAGCAGAACGCAGCGACTGGGTCATGGCGCGGGCCTCTCTAACTATTAGACGGAAATAAATGTTAGCGCGGTTTCGGCTACCGTAATACAGAGAAGGTGAGTGTCGGCGGGAACAGCTGCAAAATTATTTAGCGAAGGGAGGCGAGGTCAAAGTCAACCGAGACGATATCGCCCTCAGGGGGAGTGACTTCTATTGTTGCGGTGTCGGAGGTGAAGGCGATCGCCGGGAACCGGATGTGAACGGTGGCGCCGGTCAGATCGCAGCCCGCGTCACCACAATTGAGGTAATTAGGCTCACCAGTGACGTCATCCGTGGTGATCTCTTCCTTGCCATCAAAGATGCGGAATTTAAACGCACGCCAGAATTCGGGGGAGCGAGGTTGAATGCCCATGGGGGAATCAGAACGGGAACCCGTAGGCTTGGTGATAAAAGGGCCATAGGACGGCGTGAGAAGAAGGTCGATGGAGATTTCCACGTTTTCGTCTTGCGCTTTGGTTGAGGGCCGCTTGCTGCGCGCTGTAATTGGGCTGGCGGCTGGAATACTGGACGAGAAGAGCGAAAGGCGTGAGAAAGGTGATGGAGTTGATGTGCGCGCCGGATTTGGGAGCCGGAAGAAGCTTTGTGTATTTGTTCAAGAAGGCGGCCATGGAATCGTCGCGGCGCTGGCCGAGGAAATACGCTTCGCGGACGGCTTGGTCGGAGAGCGACGTGTCGAAAGCGAAAGCAGGCGTGGACAGAAGCAGCGCCGACGTGAAGAGCGCCAGAAAAGATCGAAAAGCTGGCGGCATGGGGGAACTCCTTAATTCATTAGATGGGTGGGATGGTGAGGCGGTTTCGGAAGGACGGCGAGAGCGAAACCAGATTCACGGTTCGTTCGTCCCAAGAAACGAGAGAATCTGGAATCTCGGTCCCCCTGTTTGAACAGAAAACGTGCGTTGAAGGGCCCGTTTCATCCTGTGGTTTGACGCCTTGTTAGGGGAACGGGTTTCCCGAGATTTCCACCCCGCACAAATTGCGCGTTTCTACAGTACTTGCTGCATTTTGGAACAATTAGGTAAAGACCTAAACGCTCCGAGAGACTCAAACATCAGCAGGATGAGGCGTGGGAGTGCGCCCTTCTACTGCGATATGAGACGAGGCGAAAGCCCAGGGGGTTTCAGATGCGGCGGGGAGTGTTGGGGAAGTCGAGCCAGACTTTGAGGCCGCAGAAGTGCGAGCCTTCGGTGCAGATGGGCGTGGTGATGCCGGCGCGAAGATGGCAGGGCGGGCCGATGTAGCGCGCGAGTTCAGGATGGACTTCGCGGAGCTGGGCGATTTCGTCCATGGAAGCTTGAAAGATTTCTTCCTGCGCATTGAAGCAAGTGCGCATGGTCCATTTGTGGAGCAGGTGGAGGAGCGAGCCGGATTCGTAGAGGCGGATGGATTTGGCGTTGGGAAGAACGTAAAGAGCGATTTCGAGAGGGACGCCGCGATCGAGAAGCTGATTTTTGGCGGACCAGGCGTCTTGCATGGCGCGTTCGTAAGTATCTTTGGCGCGAGGATTGTTGGCGAGGAGCATCGGCGTGATGTAGTCGGGCTCGCGCGTGTCGGCAAGGGTGAGCAGCGGCCGCGAGCCGGGAACCATGCGGTGGCGCTGATCTTGACTGTCAGCAGTGTGGCTGATTCTTTTTGCGAACGTGTAGTTGGTGTGCTGCAGCGCGCGCATCATCGGCGCATGCACGCCGACGTTGAGTATTTCGAGCCGATAGAGATTGCGCGCGGGATTGAGCAGGCGGTCGAGGGCTTCGGTGTCGGAGCATTGCGAAGCAGTGAGCCCGGCGACGGCGCGATAGGAATCGGCGATGACGCGCAGCGCATTGGGCGAGTAGTCGACGAGGCGAGAAGTTTTGCCGTTGAGCTTGGCGTCGAATTCGCGAGCGAAGGACTCGCCGGTATTTTGATTTTGTGAGACCGTTTTCCATTCGGGCAATTCTTCGAGCGGTTCCGTTGCGAAACGTTCAAAAAACTGCAGGTCGATCTTCTTGACTTCCTCGATCATGGCGCCGATGACCGCGCGGGCTTCCGACGGCGTGTCGGACGCGGAACACATACGCCATAGGCGGTGCAGCACGATGCCGGAAAGCGTGTGCACCATGGTGGTGAAGGCGGCGACGGGAAGAACGTAGCGGGCGATTTCGATGGCGCGCTTTTCAGCGGAGCGCTCAATTTTCTGGAGCCGCTTCGGATGAGACATGGGGCTGACGTGCCAGATGTCGTTGAGGATGTTGCGGGCGTCGCCGATCAAAAGCGCAGAGAGTTCGCGATAGTAATTCCAGGCGCGGGCGATGGCGGATTCGTAAATTTCTTTGCTTTTTTCGTCGAAGAAGAGGGAGACCTGCGGAACGTAGGCCTGAGCGCGGTCGAGGCGGACGTAGCGCTGGCTCTGCTGCTCGGAATTGTAAAAAGGGTGGGCGTGAAGAAAGGACCAGACAAATTGGCGGCTGACGTTTTCGAGGCCGAATTCGAAATGCGCGTGCTGGTACACGGTATGATGGCCGCTATAGAACGTAGCGGCGCCGATGTTCGTGCGCTGCTTGTCGGTGATTTCTTCGGGAGTGATGAGGCGCGGCGCGTAGCAGGTGCGCGCCGCGGCGATGGCGGAATCGAAAGGATGCGCGAAAGCGTTGCGGAGAGCGACGCGGGGTGGGGCGGATTCGACAAGCTCGCCGGGGCGCGAGCTGTCAAACATGCGCGATTGGGTAGCCACGTTTGGGGAATATTTTACACGGGAGCGGGGGAGAAAGAAGCTGAAAGTCGAAAGTTAAGAGTTGAAAGGAGGAAGAAGATAACGCCAGGAATATGTATGGCCTAATTTTGCATTGTCGAACTTTGAAAAAGGAAATTCGAAATTCGACCCCAGATACAAAACTTGCCTTCAAGGCGAAAGTCGAGCTTCGAATTTCGAGCGTCGCGCTACTTCTTGGCGGCGCCGGCTTTGGTGGCGGCGTCGGCGTATTTCTTGGTGAAGCGTTCGACGCGGCCGGCGGTATCCACGAGCTTCTGCTTGCCGGTGAAAAACGGGTGGCAATTGGAGCAGATTTCGACGCGCATCATGTCGCCTTTGATGGTCGAGCGCGTCTGAAACGTGTGGCCGCAGGCGCAGTGCACCGTGACGGTGTGATAGTCGGGGTGAATACCGGGTTTCATGGGGCTACCTTTCGTCGCGTCCGGTCTGCACGGCAAACCCGGCAAAGCCAGGTCAATCGAAGGCGTGACCGCTCAGGCAGTCACCAGCCGCGTCGCTAGGTCGCGAGCAGTTCTTAATCATACGTGAAAAGTCGAATTTCACAAAATGGGAGTAAGCGGTTAGCTAGAAATCGACCGCCGCGTGCGGGATGTGGCGTATGGTAAGAATGTCCGAGGCTTCGGCAAGGACACTTGTCTTGCCTGCGCTCATGCTACCGGTGATGATTAGGAGAGATTCCGTGTCCGTTCCCTTCTGCCTGATCGTGCGACGAGTCCAGAACTGGTGCGATGGAGTAATCCTCAATTGACCCACTGCCAAGACTGGATAGGATTTCTTAAACGCTATTCCCCTTGGAAGTGCCAGCGGGTGACAGCGTCGGCGAAGTTCTCGGCGTGTTCGTCTTGCGCAAAGGCGACTTGGGGCTGGACGCGAAAAACGCAACCATCGGAAGCCATCAGAAGAGGCTCGACGTCGCCGCCGTATTTTTGATTGTAGACCTTTGCGAGTTCCTTCCAGACGGTGCGATCGGTGATCTCTTCCGCCGTGCCTTCCAGGATTACGGCTTCGTCGGCCTTATCCGTTCCTATGACGACGTGGGGACAGGCGGCGATGTTTCTGGCCTTGCGCGTGCGCGGACCGGTGCTGAACCAGAAAGCGTCCTGCCACCAGACGCCCCAAACCAGCATGAGGTGCGGACGGCGGTCAGGCCGGGAAGTGGCAATCCAATAGTTATGGGATTGCTCGAGGCGCTCGACGGCCCAAGACCAGGGTTTCAGGCTGGAAATGTCATCCGACGGTTTTGCGAGGGCATCAGGCCAGTAGGGTCGGCTGGCTCTCGGTTCGAGCATGACGAGTCCTCTCTGAAAGAAGTTACGGCCGGAATTGTAGCAGGTGGTTCGATACGGCAGGCGAAGAGATTCGGGGGAAAAATCAGGATACGAACGAGCAGCCGACGCGCGTGCCGCCCTGGGCGGTCTGCTGCTTCCACACGCGTTTCAGGTTGACGCGCACGGGAGGAAGAATGGGGACGTGCAGGACCGCGAACAAGTTCTCCGGAAGATCTTCCTGGGAATCGAACTCGATGGCGACGCCGCCGAAACCCAGGTCGAGAACACGGGCACGCTTCGCTCCTTGCTCGCCGAGAACGGCATAGGCGTTGGTGCCGGCCATGGAGACACGTTCGGCTTTGCGCTGGGCCGCAAACATGCGCGGGGGCGCGGGAATCAGCTCGGCGGGGGCGGGGGCCGCATGCGTCTCACGATTGTTCTCGAGTTTCTCCGGAGCGCGCTTCGTTTCGATGGAAATCGGCGGCGGAAGCGGCCCGGGAGCTTCTGCAGGTGCAGCCGAGAGTGCTTCGGCAGGGGGCGCCGTTCCAACGCGGCTGGCACCGTTGACCGTTTTTCTGTGGTTCTCGTGCTTTTGACGGTAGAGGCGCTCATCCGCGATGCGAATCAACTGATCGGATTGTTCGGCGTCTTGTGGAAAAATGGCAATGCCATGATCCATGCTGACGGCAACTTCCAGTTGAAGCGGCTGGAGCATCTCCGCAAAAACCGCTTCCACGCGGCGGCTGAGCGCAAGAGCCTGCTGCGAGTCGGTCTGCGGCAAGAGCAGGGCGAACTCGTCGCCCCCGATGCGGAAAGCCGAGTCGGAAGTGCGCAGCGCCTTCTTGAGCGTGGCGGCGGTGGCGCGTAAGACTTCATCGCCCCGCGGGTGGCCGTGTTTGTCGTTTACTTCCTTGAAGCGGTGAAGATCTAGAATGACCAGGCTAAGCGGCTGGGTGTAGCGGCGCGCGCGATTCAATTCTTTCTCGAAGGATTCTCCGAAGAGCCTGCGGTTGTAGAGGCCGGTCAACGGATCGGTGACGGCATTCAATTCGATTTTTTTGAGATCCTCGTACTCCATCATGATGGGCACGCGGAGGACACCGGAAGTCGCGAGCACATCCAGGAGTGCAGCTTTCAGAGCGATCTGCCGGCCGGCGGGATCGGTCAGCGCGCGGCGTCGCGCGATCGTCTCATCCCAAACGCGCACACACTCCGCTTCCTGCAACTCCACGTGAGCGATGGCGCGGAGGAAGCGCTGGAGAAATTGTCCGCGTGCGGGCAGGTCAAGACTCTCGAGCGTATCCGCAAGCAACTCGAGGTACATGTCCTCGACCGGCAGGCGCGGGGGCGCAAGGGCGCCCGGGCTGGGCATATCCGGAATAGACGTAACCTCTGCCTACCCCGCGGGGTTTGGGGAAGCATCTTAAATTGTTCTATAGCTCTCAGGAGCAACCAAGAGACCATTCGTACTGGTCCCTGATGACTTGGTACCCTGAAACGTCCAAGGGCGCGCGGCATGCTAGTACAAAACGAGCCGAAAAACGAGGCAAAAGCGAGCAAGAGAGGAAGAAAGTGGCGCAGGTAAGGCCTGCGCCAGAAGATGTAACAAAAGTCCCCAATTGGAAGGCCTGGTGAAGCGATCGAGGAAGTTATTCGAGGGGGTGAACGAATTCAACACCGAAGAGACGGGTATCGCCTAGCAGGTTCTGGCGCAGGACCCGAGCAATGATTGGGGGCGTTTCGCTGGGAACAAGTCCGGCAGTGGCTGGAGACGGCGCCGGGATGGTGAGCTGAATTGTCTGACTGGGCCTCAGGATGTGCTCGCAGGCTATGCAGGCCCCCACGGCGCTGATATTAAGGGTTTTGGTAAGTTGGATGAACTCGGAGCCGGAAGCATCTCTGCCACGAACAAAGACGGGGATCTGCAGACGGATACGGGGTGAGCGTCTCGTCGAGCAAACCGCCGAGCTCTTCTTCTCGTCAACCGTCTGATTCAGCACGGAGCCCTCGGATCGTACTAAGGATATAGTACGGGATAGGAGCATCTTGGGTGCCAGACGAGATCATCCAGGCAAAATATAACCCCTTTCATAAGAAGAGCTTGGCAAGGACCGAGCCAGGCGCCGTCTGGCCGCAGGCAACCGGGGAAAAAGAAATCCACTGGATTTCCGCAAATGTGCAAATGGAACGCTTTTAAACGCTTTTACCATTGACGGGAGGGGGGACACTCTGTAAGGATGACAGTCCAAGACGGGAAAATATTTACCACCGATAAGGGAAAGAACTAGTACATGACCGGCAGGATAGCCATGCCGCCCGTGGCAGAAGATCGCAGTTGCCGCTCTCTTCCCCTACAAGCGGTCAGCCGACTTTTAGACACGCTCGACAAACCGCTGATGGTCGCGGACCGCGGCGGAAGTTTGCTGTTGGTAAACACGCGAGCCCGTCGTTGTCTGGAATTTCAAGGGTTCAAAGAGACGGACGACCCCAATCTCTTCAGCGATCTATTGAAGCTGGATGCGGCTGGCATTTTCCGCCAAGTGGAAAATGGCGAGCACGAAGTAAGCGTGCAAATGGGGGCGGCGGAAAAGAAAATTGCCGCGCGCATTCAGTGGATACCAGAATGCGACTGGCTGGTAGTGGAAATGGAAAACCGGACAGATGGGCACGCCAGCGCCGATCCCGGAACTCAGCCTACGGTGCAAGAGCTGCTGCAGGAACGTGAAATCACTTACAGGAATTTGCTTGCTGCCTATCTGAAACTGCAAGAGGTGAATCGCCAGAAAACCGTGTTTTTAGCGTCCGCGGCTCATGAGTTGAAGACGCCGCTGGCGGTCATCAAAGGGTATTACGACTTGTTGCTCGCGGGTTCCCTCGGCCGATTGACCGACAAGCAGCGAGACATCCTGGAAGAATCCAAAGATAGCTGCGAAAGATTGGTGCGGCTGGTTTCCATGTTCTTGAATTACTCGGCGCTCGAGAGCGGCAAACTGGTTTTGCAACTGCGCGAAAACGATTTACGAGATTGTCTGGATGAACTTTCCAAGCGGTGGGGCGAAGCTTTTCAGCGCAAGGGAGTGCGGCTGGAAGCGAACATCGACCCTTCGATACCGACCTTCCGATTCGACTACCAAAAGGTTCAGCAGGTGGCCGCGAATCTTCTCGACAACGCGCTGAAGCACACGCCCAAGGGCGGCATGGTGTCGCTTCGCGCGGCGCCGCATTTTTGGGAGCGCCGTGTCGCTACGATGATGCCTATCGAAGAGCGGCGACGATTTCGTTTGCCACGGCCGAACAGCGCAGAGGTGAGCGTAAAGGATTCCGGCGTGGGCATTCCTGCGGAACATCATCAGGAAATCTTTGAAGACTTTGTGCGAGTGGACCGGAACACTTCGGGGATGGGATTGGGGCTGGCGATTGCAAAGCGGCTCATCCAGGCGCACCGCGGCAAGATCTGGGTGGAAAGCGATCCCCAGGGAGGAAGCCGATTCACGTTTTTGCTGCCGATGGATCAAGGCTAACGCCGAGAACATTTCGTGCAAGAAAGGGAACTGTCAATGGCCGAAAAAGAAAAAATACTGGTGGTGGATGACGAACCGAGCATTCGAAAGTACCTGCAGACCCTGTTGGAAGTCGACGGGTTCGAGGTGGCAACCGTCAGCTCGGGCAAGGAAGCGCTAAACCAAGTGAAGAAGGGCCAACGGCCGGACTTTATCATTCTGGACGTGCTCATGCCGGAGATGAACGGGATTGACACGTTGAAAGAGCTGATGGAGATCGACCGCAGCCTGAATGTGATCATGCTGTCGTGTTCGAATGAAGTGGGGACGGTGGTGGAGGCCATTCGCATCGGCGCGCACGACTATTTGACGAAGCCTTTTGAGAAAACCGAGCTGGATGCGGCGATGCTGAAGTCGCGCCAGAAGAAACAATTGGCTACGGAAAACCAGGCACTGCGGGATTATTGCGATCAGGTTACGGAGGATTTGAGCTTCCTGGCCGCCAGCCCGCAGATGGTGCGGATCCGGCAACAGATTCTGCAAATTGCGCCGGTGGACGTGCCGGTGTTCATCTGTGGCGAAAGCGGCGTAGGCAAAGAAGTTGTGGCGCGGATGATCCATCTGCGCTCGAAACGGCGCAACCAGCCGTTTGTAAAAGTGAACTGCGCGGCGCTGCCGGGAGAATTGCTGGAATCGGAACTGTTCGGGTTCGAGCAAGGCGCCTTTACCGGGGCGGTACGGAGCAAGCCCGGAAAATTTGAACTGGCCAACAAAGGCACGATTTTCCTGGACGAAATCGCGGAAATGAGCACGCATTTGCAGGCCAAATTGCTCCACGTCCTGCAAGATCACCAGTATTCGCGATTGGGCGGGCGGCACATGGTAGAGACGGATGTGCGCGTGCTGGCGGCCACGAATGTGGAAGTACATGAAGCCATGAAATCCGGGCGTTTCCGCGAGGATTTGTACTACCGGCTGAACGTATTGTCCATCAACGTGCCGCCGCTGCGGGAACGCACGACGGAAATTCCCCTGCTGTTTCAACATTTCCTTCAGAAATACAGCGAAAAATACGGCAAGCCGGGACAGCCTCCGTCCAAACATTTGCTGGATGCAGCCGTGAACTATCCGTGGCCGGGAAATTTGCGCGAGCTGGAGAATTTCATCAAGCGTTACGTGATTCTCGAAGATGACGAAGGCAGCTTGCGCGAATTGGTGGAGATGTCTGCAACGCGGCAGCGGACTTCGCCGCGCGAGGAGCCGGCACTGCCAAAAGACCAAGGGCTTAAAGCTCTGGTGCGCGGCTTAAAAGACGAAGCGGAAATGGAAGCGATCGCCGACGCGCTGGAAAAGACGCGGTGGTGCCGGAAAGACGCGGCTAAAATGCTGGGCATCAGTTACAAGGCGCTGCTTTATAAAATGCGGCAGTTTAACCTGGATTCGCCGCGGACGAGGAAATCGACAGCATCCGCTGGGACTGGGACTGAGGAAACCGCACCTGTAGGGACGAGAAACGGCTAGAAATGTTTGTTGGAGGGCTAGCGGCGTTCCGTCTAATGAAGGAATAAAGATATAATAAATAAATGCGGGGCGTTGCTTGGGGTAACTGCTGATGTAATCTAAAGAAGGGACGCGGCAGGCGCGAGCTGTCCGCGGCGTGAAGGGAAGATGGGGGGAATCACCGAACGTCGTACGAGTCGACGATACGATTTATCTTTGCCGGTGCTGATTCGTGTTCCTGCGGGGAAGGACGCGAATTCCGAAAAAGGTAGTACGCGCGATATTTCCACACGAGGGGTTTACTTCGTGATGGATCAAGATCCGCAAGCTGGCTCCCAATTGGACCTGGTCCTGACGCTACCGAAGGAGATGACTAGCGGCGCCGAAGTGCTGGTGCATGCTTTGGGCAAGGTTCTCCGCGTTGAGCCGAGAATCGAAGACGGCAATACGCGCATGGGTGTGGCCGCGGTGATCGAGAGATACGATATTGTCCGCGGGGAAGCGCAAGCATGAGTGCAAGATGCGCCCAAGCCTTTTGAAGGCCTTTTTAAGCTGCACTGGTCCCTCAGGTAAGTCCCTGAGTAAATCCTGCCTGTCTTCCAAAAAGCCTGTTCAGAACCCATTTTGATTTGGAACACGCCTTGCCTCTAGGACGGAATAGGCCTAGTATGCGGCCAAGATTCGTTTGGGGAGGGCTCCCATGAAGGTTGGCGATTTGATTGGGTCCCGCAGGGAAGTCTTTACCGTGGGGGAAGAAACCAGCGTCCACCAAGTGGCACAGTATCTTCGTGCCAAAGAGGTGCGGACGGTTGGTGTTCTGGACGCAAACGGCAGGCTCACCGGCGTAATTTCGCAGAGCGATATTTCCGATAAGGTGGCCGCAGAGAACAAGTGCCCCGCCTGGATGAAAGCCTCGGACATCATGACGCGGGAACTAGTTACCGTCACGGCAGAAAAGACCCTCGATGAATGCCTGCTGCTGATGGAGCAAAACGGGATCTTCCACCTCATCGTGCTGAACGAAGGAGGAGAATTCCGCGGCATGCTCTCCGTGAAAGACATTTTGCGCGTGGTAGCCTCCGACGAAAAGGCGAGGGCAGACCTGCTAGAGGCCTTTATTTTTCCGCCGAGGTAAACAGGCGCACCAGGCGCACCCTTGCCTCTTCCGCCTGAGAGAGAAAAAAGTGTGCAAAGGTGGGAGAAGTTTTTACTGTTTGGAAGCTATGAAAAGAGAGCTTTTTCGCGCTGGGGTACTACAACTCCCTCTTTCGATGGTTCTGTAAGTTATTGAAACTTCTATGGTTGTTTCGGTGATATGGTTGTGGCAGCGCTGCAGGTCGCAAACCTCTGATGGCCTGTGATGTGCTTTGCCCTCACCAGCTAGGGCATCATATGAACGTGTCCGCCGAGAGAAAAAAGAAGCCTACTGCCCCGGAACTGGCGAACGCCCTGCCACCGGACGAGATCTTGTTTGGCCGCTCGGGAGCGATGAAAGAGGTCCGCAAGCGCGCCACAAAAATCGCGAGGACCAACATTCCGGTATTGCTGTGCGGGCCAAAGGGAAGCGGCAAAGAAGTTCTCGCACGCTGGATACACGCTCATTCCCCCGTGGCGAACGGGCAGTTTGTGAAAATCAACTGCGCGGCGATTCCCGGAACGCTGCTGGAGAGCGAACTCTTCGGCTTCGAAAAGGGAGCCTTTACCGGTGCGCATTCCACAAAGCCGGGAAGAGTGGAGCTTGCGCACAATGGCACGCTGTTTCTGGATGGAATTGCTGATCTCGACTTGGCTTCACAAAGCAAACTTCTGCAATTTCTTCAGGATGGCCGCTTTTCCCGAATTGGCGATGAACTGGAACGTTCCGTTGACACGCGGCTAATGTGCGCCACGGACAAAGATCTGGAAGAGGAAATTGCAGAGGGAAAGTTCCGCGCGGATTTGTATTATCGAATCAACGTGGTGCGCCTGAAGCTGCCGACGCTGCGCGACCGCCGGGAAGACATTCCCGCTATGGCGGAATATTTTCTGGCACGCTGTCAAGAGCAATTCAAGGCGCAGGCGGAACCGCTCACCATGGAGACGCTGCATTACATGCAATGCATGGACTGGCCGGGGAATATCCGCGAGCTCTCGAACGGCATCGCGCGCCACGTCCTCATTGGTCCCGAAGCAACGATCCTGGAGGATTCGTCGCTGCCCGTGACTCCCGCTTTGCCACATGTTCCTGCGAACGGCGTCGTTCCTTTGAAGCGTCTTTGCAAGGAGGCAATTCGAGCCAGCGAAAAGAACATCATCCTTGCGGCACTGCGCGCTAACCGCTGGAACCGCAGGAAAGCAGCCCAGGAATTGAAAATCAGCTACAGGCTGCTCATCTACAAGATTCGCGATGCCGGCCTGATGACCAAGGGCAAAAACTCGTTTGGCTCCCCCCGTGGATGAAGGTGGGGCTGGACACACGTCTTCAGCGGGAAACTGACGAAAGTCTTCTCGCCGGACCTCTCCTTCGAGCCTCTCTATCATCAGCGTGAAATTAGGGCGTTATCGATCAGCGACCTCAGCGGCCCCCTACCCCCGCTTCTGACTGCTTGCAGGCCCCAGCCCAGAGGAAAAAAATGCGAGCGAAGAGAACTCAGAGATCGACAGCGCTATCTGTGTGTGGATGCGCCCTGGATATGCCCGGGGTGACTTCTTGGCAGCAAATCCCGCGAAAGTTTTAGCGCAGACACCTCTGTGGAAGCGGTTTGACAGACTTCAGAACTCCCGGTGTCACTGCGCGCTCTTGGCTGTGCTCGCAGTCGTTTCGGTCATGACGCTGAATGGCTGCGCCGGTTTTATGAGTAGCGCTAACACGACAAATTCGGGACCGGTAGCTCCCGTGATTTTCGACGACCTGATAGGCTTGGGGGTGAGCCGAAGGTCTTCGCGCGGTTAAGTCCGATAGGGCAGGGTAAATCCCTGTACCGAATCTGGACTCCCAAGCAGTTTCTCTCTAGTGGAGATAAACGTACTCTTGCGTCCAGGCACAGATAACGCGCCCAGGCCGATGAGACCTGATCACTCGAAAGATTGCTGGGGTTATCTTTGGTGCTCCGCAGGGCGCGGTTCCCGAGCGGCGCGGGCACTTCTTGCGGCCACGATTCTGACCGCCTCCACTTACTCTTCCGGCTGCGCACGCTTCGTAACTGGGCAGAATCAAACCAATCCACCCCCGCCAACAACGTACAGCATCTCCGGGACGATTACTCCCGCCGCTGGAGGGAGTGGCGCTACCGTTACCTTAAGTGGAGCGGGATCGCTCACGACCACGGCCAACAGTTCCGGCGCTTATACTTTCACGGGCTTGGCAAACGGCACGTATGCGGTTACTCCCAACCATACGGGTTACACCTTCAGTCCAACCAGCCAGAACGCGACGTTGAACGGCGCCAATCTTACGGCAATCAATTTCACGGCCACGGCGCAAACCAATTCCTACAGCATCTCCGGAACGATTAGGCCTACGGTCGGCGGGAGTGGCGCCACCGTCATGCTGAGCGGGGCGGCGGCTGCTACAACCACCACCGACAGTTCCGGGAATTATAGTTTCGGATCGTTGGCGAACGGGACTTACACGGTGACTCCAAGCAACACTGGGTACACCTTTAGCCCCGCCAATCAGTCCGTTACCGTAAACAGCGTGAATGTGGCCGGTGTGAATTTCACGGCTGCCGTCACGCAGACGCACACGGTAGCTTTGTCGTGGATCGCCAGCACGACCACAACGGTGACCGGTTACAATGTGTATCGAAGCACGGTGAGTGGGTCCGGGTACGTAAGAATTGGTTCCGTGTCCGCACCAACGGTCACCTACACCGACGCAAACGTGGTGAATGGCACCACCTACTATTACGTGACCACCGCGGTGGATTCCACTGGCCTCGAAAGCGGCTACTCAAACCAAGTCACTGCCGTCATTCCGTAGCGGCTTCGTGTCGGGCTTCAACTGCCGGAAAGTTCGCTCAGAGCGCGGGAAGCTTTTTCCGCGGTTGGCGCTTTGGTCGTGTCGCCTTGATTGAGCTAGTAGTCTCCCAGCATTCAGCAGCCTGCCGGGTCGCAGTTGAGTTGCGCCTTAGCTTCCTGCAAGACTTCCTCGGCTTGCCGTCTTGCCCTTGAGCCATATATGCGCCGGCGAGAGCAGACTGAGGACGCTGTGCGCCCCAGTTTGGCGCAATTCAAGCCTGCGTAGGTTCCCGATAAGCAGAAGCCCAGTTTTGCCATCCTGAGGTGGCACTGGGCGATCTTGTAGTGGACCTGAGCCGCCTTGGAATCAACATAGCTTAAGATTTCCAAAGAGATTTGTCGGTTGGTCAAAAATGCCTCTCGTCAGCTGATCCATGCTACCAGGCCTGATGGACAAATCTTGGGATATTCTGGATACAAAAGTTCCACTTTACCTGATGGGTTGCGGGATTCTGTGCCCTAGATTTGTCCTGCGGGGCCAAAATTATCGCAGGTTATTGAAATAGATGCCTTTAATCACCTTGCCAATGTGGCGAAGGGCGAGATCGTGGCTATTCGCGTGCAATTTCGCTCCCGTGACGCTGTCTGACTGTAGTTTGGGAGTGACAAGCATGGTTCGCAATGGAGAGTTCACCACTGCAGACGTCAAGAGGGTGCTCCGCAAGCATTGGTGGATGCTCCCGGCTTGTGCCCTGGGCTTCGCAGCAATGTGCCTGTTGGTTGCCACTCAGATTCCAAAGCAATACACCTCCCGAACACTCGTGTTGGTTTCGCGGCCTGCGGTTCCGGCTGATTATGTGAAACCTGTGGTGACCGAAGATCTGAGCCAGCGCCTGTCCTCGATGAAAGGGGAGATTTTGAGCCGGAGTCGACTCGAGCCCATCATAGAAAAATTCAATCTTTACGTCGATGAACGACCCAAAGTGCATATGGAGGATTTGGTAGAGCGCCTGCGAAAGGCAGTCGTGGTTTCTCCCCTCGAAGCCATGCCTGGGACTCAGGACCGAAGCCTGCCTGGTTTTGAAGTGAACGTGACATTCAACAATGCCCAACTCGCGCAGCAGATTTGCACGGAAATCACCTCCATGTTCTTGGAACAGAATTCGCGAGCTTTAGAACAACAGGCCAGCCGCACGACTTTATTCATCAGCAGGCAACTGGATGAAGCCAAGGCTAAACTGGATGAGCAGGATGCGAAGCTGGCCCAATTCAAAAGGCAATATATTGGAATGTTGCCAGAGGAGGGCCAAGGCAACCTTACTCTCTTGACCACGCTCAACTCCCAATTGGATGCAAACACCCAGGCGCTATCTCGAGCACAGCAGGATAAAACGTTCAATGAGAGTCTGCTAAGTCAGCAGCAAGCCAATCGGAAAAAATCGGAAACTGACGCCAACCCCGAAACTCTGGAGGAGCAACTGCGGACTCGACAAGAGCAGTTAGCAGTTCTCGAGTCGCGGTACACAGCAGAGCACCCCGATGTGGTCAAAATGAAGAATGAGATTTCGGAGCTCAAGAAAAAGATTGAGGGATCTTCAAATCTCAATGATGCGCGCGCGAAATCTCGGAAAATGATTGAGCCACCCGAGATGCAGCAACTCCGAGCAAAGATACAGGAAGCGGAGCTTAACTATACGGAGCTGCTGAAGCGGCAGACGAAGATTCAGGATCAGATTAGGGTTGTCGAGAGCCACATAGAGGCCAGCCCCATGGTGGAACAGCAATTGAAGGAATTGACGCGGAACTACCAAAGCGCACTGGACTTCTATAACGACCTGTTAAGGAAGCGGGATAATTCCGCAATGGCAAGAGACCTAGTTCACCAGCAGGAAGGTGAGCAGTTTCGCGTCCTGGATCCACCGAGCCTTCCGACGAACCCTTCATTCCCCAAGATACTGAATTTCGCTGGAGGAGGCTTGGGTGGAGGGACGGCCTTGGGTTTGTTTGTGCTGTATCTCCTGATGTTGATGGACAAGACTCTCCACACCGAGAAGGACGTAGAAACCTATCTGAAACTCCCGGTCCTAACGAGTTTGCCGGTTCTTGACCTGCCGTTTGAAAGCCATGGAGATGGAGAAAGTTTAAAGCTTTTGGTCGCTGCAAGGAACTAAGTCGGAGAAAGGTACCTTAGGGACCGATGAGTCGAATTCACGAAGCCTTGAAGAAAGCTGCGCAAGAGAGAGCCACGCAAACTGCCGCTGGGTTGGAGTCTTGCGTTGTAGAGGTTGCAGGCGAAATACAGCGCTCTATCCCAAGAGAAACTGACCTGGCGCCTTCCCCGGCACGTTCACCCATCACAGCTGACAGCACTCACGTCGCTCCGTCGTGTTACGAGGAACTGGTTAGACGTTGTGCCCACCCTCAGTGGAGACTCTGTCCAAGCAGTGCGTTATTTGGAGACCGAACTACTGGGCGTGTCGGAGCGGAGGGGTTCCGAACGCTTCGCTCTCGTTTGTGCCAGATTGCCGGTACTCGCACTCTGCGGCGGCTTCTCTTGACGAGCAGCGTTGCGGGGGAGGGAAAAACTTTTGTGGCAGCAAATCTTGCGCAATCAATTATCCGCCAACCGGAGCGGCGTGTCCTGCTTCTAGACGCGGACTTGCATGTACCGCAATTGCACGCAACGCTGGGAGCGCCACGCAGTCCAGGGCTTACGGACTATTTGCGAGGCGATGCCGACGAATGTGCGGTAATCCAACAAGGCGTGCAAGAGAATCTTTTTTTGATCCCTGCCGGGACGCCCGTATCCAGCAGCGACTTGCTACTTAGCGATAAGATGAAACACCTGCTCGACTATCTCACACTTATTTTCGATTGGATAATAATTGACTCGCCCCCCGCCCTACCGGTTCACGATGCAAGCGTTCTTGCAGACCTGGCAGATGGCGTACTGTTTGTACTTCGGGCCGGCTCAACGGATGCTGATGACGCAGGGAAAGCAGCAGAGGAATTTCGGAACAAGAATTTGCTCGGCGTCGTGCTCAATCAAGTCGAGAAATGCGATTCCTACGGTGACCTTTACTACAACCGAAAATGAGCGACTAGCAGCGCCAAGAAGAACGGCGTCACGCTGGAACGGATGCCGCCGCACTGCAATATCGACTTTGCGCGCTGAAACACTAAACCCTGGCGCAACTTCGCGATGGAGGGTTGATGCAGGGACACCGAAAAGATCGCAGATGGCTCTCGTAACCCACGCGGAGCCCTGCTGAAGAAGATGAATGATACGGTCCAGAAGGAAAGCCGGGATTGGAACCATCAAGAGAAGGAAGAGAAATGGGAAACAGGGTGCCCTTGGTGCGGCCTTTCCGGAGACGGAGAAAGGAAAAGAGTTTGCCACTTCTTGGAACAAAATCAGGACTTTTGGCTACATTCATCGAGCCGAGACCTATTACCAAACCCTTGTGTAACTTGAGGAAAGAAAAGGCTTTAATCAGTCTAGTTCGCCTTATAGCCCAGCGCTCCACTTGGAATGGGATTTGCTTTTGCTCAAGTTCGGAGCATTTGTGAGCACATCCTTGAGTCACGCGCACCAATCAGCGAAAAGTGCCTTTGTTGCAGGCTGTTCCCCTTCGATTCGAGGCTTGAATGCAATAGTCCGGGAAGTTGCTCGCACGAACATCCCCGTGCTGTTGATGGGGGAGAGTGGGACCGGCAAAGAAGTTTACGGCCGCCTCATTCACCGGCTCTCCAAACATTGTCACACACCGCTTAAGAAGTTGAGTTGCCGGACGCTGGAGGCGGAAGAATTTCTCGCACAATTGAGGTCCGATTTGAGAGGCAGTGATGAGAGGCCCGAGGATGTCGTACGCACTCTATTTCTGGACGGGATCGATGAGCTGGATCTTGCGTGTCAGAAGGTTCTACTCTCACTTCTGCCTGACGGGGAGAGTGACGAGAACGTGCGCAACAGCGCACGCTTAATCGCTTCCACGTCCCGGAACCTCGAGAAGGAGATGGAAGCGGGGAGATTTCGCAGTGAGTTGTATTTCAGGATCAATGGTGTTTGCTTACGCTTGCCTCCCTTGAGGGACAGAAGGGAAGACATCCTCCCGCTGATGGAGCATTTCCTCACAAAATATAAGGCTGAGTTGGTGCGCAACCTTCCTGTACTGAGCAACAAGGAAAGGGAAATGCTCGTGGGGCATGCCTGGCCAGGGAACGTGCGGGAACTGGAAAACCTCGCAAGAAAAATTGTGGTGCTTGGTGATGCCGGGAAAGCTATTCAGGAACTTCAGGAAATGCCAAAGCCAGAACCAACCCACGCGGAGGAATCGCGGAGTTTATCGTTGAAAATGGCGGCGCGCGCGGCTTCGCGGCAAACCGAGCGTGATTTGATCTCCAAAGCGCTCGAGCGAACGCATTGGAACCGGAAGCGGGCGGCTCAGCAACTCCAGATCAGCTACAAATCTCTGCTCTACAAGATCAAGCAAACAGGTCTGGAAGGGAAGCAGTAGGAAGTCGGGGCGAAGGAACTGAAATGAAAAGTACGATTCTTATGATTCTGGCAGCCTTCTCGTTCGTAAGTGGCACTCCCACAAGTAGTCAGAACGCTTCTGCGCAGGGGAAAAAGAGGGAGGCAAGAGAAGAGGCCAAGGAGTCGCAAAGCCAGGCAGGCTCAAGTGCTGCGCAGGCCGCCGCGGAAAACGCAGCCTATAAAATTGGGCCACAAGATGTAGTGAGAGTTGACGTCTGGAAGGAAGATCAATTGACGCGGACGGTCCCCGTGCGCCCCGATGGAAAGATCACTCTGCCCCTGCTGAACGATGTGCAGGCAGCAGGGCTTACACCCATGGAGCTGGCGGGAATGCTCACCGAAGGATTAAAGAAGTATATGAACAACCCGCAGGTGACCGTGAGCGTGACGGAAATCAACAGCCAGCGGGTTTACGTGAACGGAGAGGTCACTAGAGCTGGCGCGTATGCGCTCCTTCCACACCTGACCGTGCTACAGGCACTCTCTAACAGCGGGGGGTTCACGCAATTTGGCCGGGTGAAGAACATCTACATCCTGAGGACGGAGAATGGCAAGCAAATTAAATTGCCATTCAACTACAAAGATGCAATCAGCGGGAAGAATCCTGAGCAGAACATTGAGCTGCAATCCGGGGACGTGATTGTGGTGCCGTAAGGAAAAGCTATGAAGGACTACCGAAGACTGGTGCGTGGATTTATCTGGGGAACGGTCGTTGGTCTTTGCACGTTACCGCTCTCGGCCCAGCAAGAGAGCGGAGAAAGGCCGAAGCCGGCGGCGCGCGTGCTGATGCCCCTTCCCGATCTCAGCGATGATGAGCAAGGCCTAGATCAGGGCAGTCAGACACTGCAACCGGATATGGGGCCTGTGACCGGGATTCAGAACCCAACAATAGGCACTGCAAAGATGCGGCACAGTTATTCGGTACCAGGGATCCGGTACAGTAACGCCGTCCGTTCCAATTCACTAAATCGCGCACCAAGCATGGGATGGGATACAACGAGTTTTGTGAGCGGCGACCTGAGCGCCGTTGAAGCGTGGAGCCACACCTCACTTTCAGTCAATTATTCGGGTGGCGGCTTTTCTTCCACGGACAAGCTCCAGGGAAACGGGCACTATCATCAATTCGCGGCAGTCTATGCGATCGATGAGCGGAGATGGCACGCGCTCTTGGTTGACCAATTCTCATACTTGCCCCAGAGCGAGTTTGGGTTCGGGGGCACTAGCGGACTGGCCTATGCCGGAATCACTGGAACTCTGGCCGTGCCTTTGCCTGGGCTACAAAATGTATTCGTTCCAGGTCAAACAATCTTCACCGCAACTGGCCCCCGCTACAGCAATTCCTCCGCTGCGCAAGTGACTTACGACGTGAGCCGACGAGGGTCAATGACGTTCGCGGCGGTACACGGGTTATTGCGGTTCACTAATTCCGAAAACATAAACAATGATACTGAGATTCTAAATGCCGGGTACAATTACGCCATCACCCGGAAAGACGACATCGGATTAGGCTACCGTTTCAGCGCATATCATTATCCCGGTGTAGCACAAGCTTTGGGCGACCATGTAGCCCAGCTTTTGTTTGGAAGAAGAATTACAGGAAGGCTGGCGCTAAACCTGGCGGGCGGACCTGAGGTCACCACGTTTCGCGTGCCCATAAACGGTTTGACGCGGAGGGTGTCGGGATCAGGAAGCGCGTCACTGAAATACGCGTTCCGTCAAGGCAGCGTGGCCCTGAGCTACTTACACGGAATAAGCAACGGCAGTGGCCTGTTTAACGGGGCAAGCACGGATTTAGTCGGTGCCACGATGAGTCGGCGGCTCACGCGAGTGTGGAACGGCAGCTTGAATTTCGGATATGCCAAGAACAAGGAGATTGTGGCTGCAACTGGCCTCGCCTCGCCAACCTTTGATTCTTGGGTACCGGGAGCCGGTTTGAGCCGACCGTTAGGTCGCACGATGAACTTTTCGCTTGGATATCAAGCACAAATTCAAGTCTCCAACCCGTCCCTCTGCAACAGCCCGAATTGCGGGACGGACTATACACAACACCAAATCTTCTTGAGTTTCGGGTGGCATGGGAGGCCAGTGGTTTTGCGATAATGTAAAGAAACCGGATACGAAAGGTAGTCATCATGCGCGCGTCGCGATGATATCGAGACTATGTACAAAAGATTTTTTGGATTAAAAGAAAACCCATTCAATGTGAATCCGGATCCTCGGTATCTGTTTCTTACCAAACAGACCGAGGAGACCTTGTCCGGTCTGATGTACGGCATACAGACACGGAAAGGTATTATGACGCTCGTCGGCGAGGTGGGAACGGGCAAGACCACGCTCGTCAACCGCCTTCTCGATTGGCTGCATCAGCACGGCACAAAGACAGCGTTTCTGTTTAATTCCCGCATAAATTCGACCCAGTTTTTCGACTTTACGCTGGCAGAATTCGAAATTCGCTGCGAATCGAGTTCCAAGAGCCAACAACTGATGAAGCTGAATGAATGGCTCGTGGAACGATTCCGGGGAGGCGAAACCGCAGTATTGATCATCGACGAAGCCCAAAATCTGACATTTCCAGTGCTTGAAGAGATTCGACTGCTTACAAACTTAGAGACGTCGACGGAGAAATTGCTGCAAATCGTACTCTCTGGCCAGCCTGAGTTCGAAGAGAAGCTAAATTTGCCTCAGCTAAGGCAGCTGCGGCAACGTATCATGATTCGTTGCAAGACGGGCGCACTAACGAAAGAAGAAATACACGACTACATCTTCGAAAGATTGAAGATCGCGGGAGCAGGGGCGAACGGGCAGCCGATTTTCAGTCCCGCGGCAATGGAAGCCGTACACAAATATTCGCTGGGGATTCCTCGGGTGGTGAACCTGCTGTGTGAGCATGCCCTGATTAACGCCTACGTCGAACAACAGAGGCCAATCGGGCCGAAGATCATCGAGGACATCGCACGAGAATTTAAGTTGGACATAGCTGAGCCTGTTGCTACACCGGAGAGTCTGCGGACCAGCGCCGAACTTTACAATTCCGAGGCATTCATTCAAAATCTTGGCGAGGCCCTCTCGCGTTTCCGGGTTAGCCCATCCACTTCGTCTTCGCGAGGGACGAAGTAGTCGTCTCCATGGCAATTTTCCTAGTCTGACGAGGCAGTAGGAGAGCAACACCAGGACTCGTGTTTGCTGTCTCTCTCTCTCTGGTTCCTCCGACTGTTTACCCGCCAACGGCAAGCAGTCCTTCTCATTCCCTAGCGGCAATCCAACTAACATTTTTCCGCGGGCAGGAGAGCAAACATGATTCGATTCGGTTCGGTTCTCAATCGTGGAAAGAGTTTTCCATTCGACCGCTTTTTCAGAGAGAGATTGGTAGTATGCAAAGTATTCCGCGATGGCGCCCCTCCCTCTAAGGCCTGTGTTTTCAGAAAGCTAAGCTAGACGCTCATTTAGCTCAACTGAGGACCACGCACTGAGTCGTGTGGCAGGCCGATTGCACCTCTGTAAGGTACATTTGAAAGGTACATTTGAATTGTTGGTTCTGAACTTGAGTTGTCAAAAAGACATTAATGGCGGTAGCCTGCGATCGTGCTGGCGCACAATTCCCCGATCATTGATTACATCTTGCGAGACCAGACTCTTTACCGCGCTCTTGGTCCAGACTACTTTGATCGCCTAACCCCGGGGTGTCCTCGTCGGTCTCTAGCCAAACGATTGGACCCTGGAGCCCTTAGCCCAGTCCCCTAGAAGCGAATTTCTGGGGAAAAACCGTTCGGTACTCCAATTCAGAGTTCGCGAGAAGGAGTGACAAAGGAGATGCTTTATCTACCGTTCGTGAGCACCATTGCCAACGCAGTCGCCGGCGTTATTGGCGATAGTTCGCCAAGTGGTATTCTCTGTACGCTCGGTTCGTTGTTATTCGTCTTGGGTACGGTGCTGCGCCGCAACTTGCCGGCACCGGACGGAGCGACCAGTTCGTATCCATGTACGCTACGCGTAGACTCACTGCCCCTGAACACGGGCTTTGGAACCATGAACGGTGATGCGAACACCGCTGCGTCTCAGAGGCATGCTAATGCGGCTTGAGCCATCGTAAGTATTCGTATTATATTAGGCGCAGTCGGGCAGCAACCAATTGCAGTACGATCAAACGTGCAGCTCCAACTCCGGCCACCCTATGCCTGCAGGCACGAACCTGCGCGTACTCCCGAAACGTATTGAGCATGTCAAACCGACCAATCCTTCTTAGTTCTTCCGACAGGTTGGAAAACTAACCGCGTGATTCGTATTTTTAATAGATCAGTGCCCCTCCGCACTGTGGGGCTTGGGATCAGTGAGGTGCTGCTGGTATTTACGACGCTTTTCCTAGCCTGCAGGGGCGGCGATGGTCAGCATCATGCTTGGACACTCACAACATGCAGCCAGGTCGGCGTAGTGGGTGTCGTCATTCTGTTTTGCTTGTATTGCTTAGATTTTTATGAACCGCAGGTTATAACGCACCAGGCGCACAGTCTACCGCGAATTATTCAGGCTATGGGGTTAGCGATGCTTATCGCAGCCCTATTGCACACCTGGCTGCGAGTGCGCATTGAGGTGGCGACAGTATTGTTTGGCATGGTTCTGGCTAGTGCCGCCCTGACGAGCTCACGTTACCTGTTCGAAGAATTTGCCAGGCGGCCTACCTTAGCGGAACCGGCTGTGGTTTGGGGATGTGGACCCTTGGCAGCGAGTATTATCCGCGAGTTACGCAGACGCCATGACGTAGGCATTCGCGTGCTAGGCATTGTGGACTATGGCTATGCTGACGACACGTTCGAGGGCGTCCGCTACCTTGGCCCTCCCGAGGTAATTTGGACGATGGCAGAATCGGGCCAGGCACGCCGGCTGATCGTCGCGATAGGCGAAAGACGTGGATGTTTACCCGTTGAAAGACTGATGGCAGTTAAAACTACGGGGTTAAGCGTTGACGACGGCACCGACTTGTACGAGGAACTGACGGGCAAGGTCTGGCTGGGTGCATTCAGCATCAGCTTGTTGTTGTTTTCCCGCAGTTTTAGAAGATCCTCGGTGAGACTTTTTCTCAACCGAACGTTTTCAGTTTTCTTCGCAGTCATCGCATTGATTGTTGCATCGCCAATCATGCTCATCACTGCCCTCCTGATACGCCTCGACTCGGATGGCCCGGCCATCCTCCGGCAGACACGCGTGGGTGAAAATGGTCGGCACTTCACAATCTTCAAATTCCGTTCTATGAAGGTGGGCGCCGACCGCAGTAGCACGCTAGCTCCGGCCATTCGTGATGACCCTCGCTGCACACGTGTTGGCAAATGGATTCGCCGCTTTCGCTTAGACGAATTGCCACAATTGTTCAACATCCTGAAGGGCGACATGTATTTCATTGGGCCACGGCCGTTTGTCCCCGATCAAGAAGCCTCACTGGTTTGCCAAATACCTTATTACCGCCAGCGCTGGGCAGTACGCCCCGGAGCCACGGGTTGGGCGCAAGTACATCGGGGATATTGCTCTTCCATGGAAGATAATGCGGACAAGCTCTCGTACGATTTGTTTTATATAAAGAACCGGTCCATTGGGTTGGATCTGTTGACGCTGTTTAAAACATTTAAGATCCTACTGCTCGGCCGGGGTGGACAATGACCCCCGCAGCAGGGCTCTTTTGGGCGAGTGCAGTTTGGCTGGGCTACGTATGGATTGGTTACCCCCTGGTACTCGAGGGGCTCTCCCTGACGCGCCGCTTTCGTTCCGTAACTAGAGACGACTACCACCCGGCCGTAAGTGTGCTCATTGCGGCACGGAACGAACAAAAGGACATTGGGTGGAAACTGGCGCAAACACTGGCTTGGGATTACCCGGCCGATCGGTTGGAAGTATTAGTAGGTTCCGACGCCTCAACCGATGGCACGGACGAGGCGATTAGATCGGTTCGTGACTCGCGCCTCAGATTTGCACGTAACCCGGAACGCGCCGGTAAGATCATAACCTTGAACCGATTGGCCCGACTGGCACACGGCGAACTCCTTTTCTTTACCGACGCCAACACGCACATTGGGCCGCAATGCCTGAGAACGTTGGTGCGCCACTTTGCTGATTCGCGCGTGGGCTGCGTCACCGGGATGGAGTGCAATGTAGCGGGCCCGGCGAGCTCCACGATGACAAGCGGCAGCAACGCTTATCTGGAGTACGAGTCCGCACTGGATGCACTGGAGAGCAAGCTCGGATCCGTGCTGGTTTGTGACGGATCGGTGTACTGCTTACGTCGCGCCCTGTTTACCGATCTGGATCCTGATCTCGCAAATGACTTGGAACATCCTGTCCGAGTCGGCGGCGCGGGTGCGGCCATTCTCTATGAACCGCAGGCCAGATCCCTCGAGCGCTGCAGTAGCTCGGCCCGGGAGGAGTTTGCCCGCAGGCGACGAATCGCTGCGCAGGGCGCGCTCGGAATGTGGAGGTTGCGGCACGAGCTGCGCGGTCTCCGACTATGGCAGTTCGTGTCTCGCAAGTTTTTGCGGTGGCTCTCTCTGCTCCCCCTCGCTGCGGCGCTCGTAGCGAGTTTCCATTTGCGAGGCGAGCACTTGTTTGCCTTACTTTTCGCAGTGCAGATCGCATTTTACACCATGGCCTTACTGGGTGTGTGGCAACACAACAAGTCCCGCTTGAATGGTTTGCTGCGGCTACCTTTCGTTTTCCTGCTGGCCAATACCGCCGTCTTTTTCGGTTTCCTCGACGCCTGCCGTCGGAAGACGTTTGCAACCTGGAGCATCGCTGAACTCTCGCGCGGCTGAAGCAATGCTCATCGAGCCCCAAAGCATGGATGACGCTAGTGGCAGCTTTCGCACATAAAAGCTTGATGAAAAGGTAGGAGTATTCATGTCCTTGCCCCTGGTTAGCATTGTAGTTCTGAATTACAAACGTCTGAGTGCGCTCGAACAAACGCTTCAATCGGCGGTTGCCCAGCAGTACCCACATAAAGAAATCATCGTCGTGGACAATCACTCCGAAGAGAACGTGGCCGCCGTGGTGCACAAGTTCGGACCGGACATTCAGCTGATTGAACTCGCTGCTAATCTCGGCAGCTGCGCAGGCCGGAATGCCGGAATCCGTGCGGCCCGCGGCGAATTGGTGATTACCCTGGACAACGACGTCAGCTTTTTGTCTCCCTACGCGGTCGACACGGTCGTCCGCCTTTTCGATGACCATCCCGATTATCACGTGTTAGCGTTTCAACTTTGCGATGCCAAGACCGGGCAGTTACGCCTGCGGGAGTGGTGCCATCCAAAAGATTGGCGGCAATTCGCCGGCGTGCAGTTCTCCACGCACTTTTTTGTGGAAGGTGCGGCCGCTTACCGCCGCGTCGTTTTCGAAAATGCAGGGCTGTACTTCGAACCTCTCTTTATTTACTGCGAGGGCTGGGACCTTGGTCTCCGCATTTTGGATCGTGGCTACCGCATTCTCTACACTCCCGAAATTAAGGTCCGTCATTTGATGTCGCCGGAGGCGCGCTCGAATAGCCGCCCGTACTTCCTGTTTGCTCGCAACTATATCTGGATCGCGTACAAGGACTATCCGGTTTGGTCGGGTTTACGTTTTGTGTCGTTCCGGCTAGCCATGATGGCTTATTTCGCTTTGCGCACTGGACATGTCTCGAGTTTCTTGAACGGCGTGTGGGAAGGTATTTGTGGGTGCCGACAGATCAAACGCGCGCCGGTAAACCGGAGTACGGTAGCGTACATCGACTCACTTGAGCTCGACCGCCCCAATCTCCTCGTTCGGTATGCCAGACATCACACAGTTCCGCAGCTTTAACCACAATATTAAGGGTACGCGGGTATACGGTGTTGTATGTGCCGGTGGAAGAATGACTCTGCCGGGTTCGGTTGGTGTAGCCGCCTAGAGTGGTGATGAAGGGAAATGATCCTTTTTTACATCTTCGTGCTGATGGCGCCGATGCCGAATCATCCGCTGTTTGAAGAGTCATTTGCGGGTCTCACAGTGATCAAGTGGCTCGGCATCATCTGCTGTATTTATGCGTTCCTCACCTTGTCAACGGGACTTAGGTGGCCCGCTTTTCTGAAGTCGTGGCAAGCTCGGTTCTTTCTTGTACTGTTTAGCATCGCAACGCTGTCGTTTTTTACCCTTAGCAAGACAGAAGGCCTTACGTTTAGCCCTATGTTCACGTACGTTAGCTATGTATTGGCTTTCTTCACCACAATGTCCGTCGTGAACTCGTATAAAAGGCTGCATCGGGCATTGCTGGCGGCGATTGCCGGGGCGGCGTTGGCGTCGCTCTATGTCATTCGCGAGTTTCAGGCGTCCGGGGGCACGAATTTGAGGCCCGGGTATGTTGCCGGTGACTCGAATTACTTCGCGATTTGTACCGTACTGGTGATCCCGATCGCGGTGTACTTTGCGAAGATGAACACGGCTCGGCTGCAGCGGTGGTTCTGCGGAGTTTCCCTGGTGCTTATGTTGCTCGGTTTCACGCTTGCATCATCGCGCGGCGGATTAATCGGTCTGTGCGTCGCGATCTTGTACATGATCGTGTTCTCTGGTCGGTCACGGCGCGCAGCGATTTTGACTACGGTGTTGCTGCTGCCCATGATGCTGCTCTCCCCAGCGTCGCCTTTATCCCGAATGTTACACCCAGGCTATGGTGATTTCCTCGGCGCACAGGTACGCAGGGATTTTTTGAGGGCCGGCCTGGACATGGTTCGCAACCACCCTGTGACCGGCGTCGGGTTAGGCAATTTCACTGCGCAGTCATTTACGATCTCGCGAGAAGTAGAAGGAAAGCACGGGGTCGCGTGCAACACGTTCCTAGAAATTGCGGCCGAGCTAGGCATTCCTGGATTTCTGGCGTACTGCGCAATCTTAGCTGGAGCGCTGTCGTCTGCAGGCAAATTGCGCGCCGAAGGGAAGAGACTTAACGACGACTTCTTGCGGTACGCCGGACAGGGTATGCAAGCGGGATTGCTCGGGTTTTCAGCCGGGGCAATGTTCCTTTCCGCTGAGTATCAGAAGCCATTTTGGATCATCGTGGCGTTGACAGCGGCTGTCCCAACGCTGCTGAGGCAGCAATCTGGCGGACAGAACAGTCGCCAGAGCCAGTTGGTTACGTCGAGAACAACAATCGCTGCGACGAACTTCTGACCTATGACAAAAGACGGTTATGAAAGCACGATGAACGGCTGTCGTTCTATTCTCTATTTCACGAATTCGACCTTATGGGGTGGCGCCGAAGAACACATTTGCGGTCTGCTCCGCAAGCTTTCCCGCAGGTTGTTTCGCGCGCATCTAGTATGTGACCCGACGATGTATGAGCGGTTTAGGGTCGGCACACCCGGGCATATTGATATCACGCCTCTTGCGTTCTCCAGCCCAAAGCATGTTGCTGCAGCCATCCGGTTTGCCAGACTGCTTGTGCGCGAACAGTTCCAGATTGTGCACTCGCATATGTTCTGGAGCAGTTTGTTCGCGAGCCCCGTCGCGTGGGCTTCTCGTGTGCCAATCATCGTCGAGACACTACATGGCACCGAGGCGTGGCGCACGGGTTGGAAGGCCAACTGGACGGTAGACCGCGCAACGACCCGCTTTGTTTCAAAGTATATTGCGGTCTGCGAGTCTGATGCCCGGTTCCTCGAAAACAAGAAACAAGTACCTGCACAGAAGATCGCCATCATTCATAACGGAGTTGATACCCGGCGCTTTGCCGTACCGCAAGATGCCCGTAAGGCGATCAGGCATGCATTGGGATTTACAGAAGCGGATTCCGTTCTCATCATGGTCGCTCGGCTCCACCCAGGCAAGGGGCATCGCGTCCTGTTGGATGCAATGCGTCAGCTATTGCATTTCTACCCAAAGCTAAAGCTGATCTGTTTGGGAGAAGGCGAAGGAGAGCCAGAACTGCGGGCCTTGTGCGAGAGCTTCGGCCTCGCACATTGCGTCCGGCTGGTAGGCTATCAAAAAAATGTCCCCGAATGGCTTACGGCAGCCGATGTCAATGTTTTGCCAAGCTTCTACGAGGGTCTTCCTTTGACGATACTCGAGGCGATGGCCTGCGGACTGCCGACAGTGGCATCGAACGTCGGCGGCATTCCTGAAGCGATAGAAGATGGCGTTAGTGGGTTGCTCGTGCCGCCAGGGGATCCACACCGACTGGCCGAAGCGCTTTCTGTGTTAGTGCGCGACGTCGCGATGCGTGGGCGTTTCGGACATGCCGCGCGCGCACGCGTAGAACAAGGTTTTACTTTCGAGCAACAGATCAGTAGCACAGAGCGAATGTATCTAGAACTGTGCGATGCACTAAATGCGAATCGTCTCGAGCCGGCAAACTCGCATGTACTTGAACCCGGCAGGGAATCGTCAGCTTCGTCTATGCCCGTTCCGAGTGCCGGAAGTGATCTAAGCACGATGTGCGCGGCAACCCACGAAGCTTATAACACGGAACATTCCTAATACTATGACTCGCAGCATTTTGTCTAATTGGATTGGCTTAGTGGTCCTGGCGGCCAGCACCGTCCTGCTTACGCCCGTCATGATCCACCACCTGGGTGCTGTGGATTACGGCGTCTGGGTTCTTTCCAGCTCGGTCTTGGATTACTACGGTTTACTCGATCTCGGAATGCGCTCGGCCATGTTTCGATATGTGGCGCTGTTTCGGGGAGGTGCCCTTCGCGACGAAGTGGACCGAACATTCAGTTCAGCGCTGTCGCTGGTTACAGCGACTGCGATCCTCATAGGCGGTCTGTCGCTCGGAGTGGCACGCCTTCTGCCTCGTTTCGTGACCCTCCAGGCTACCTCACCCCAGGTGTTCAGCTGGTTGTTGTTTTTTCTGGGTACCAGCGTGGCGATTATGTTTCCGACACGGATGCTGGCGACCTATATCTCCGCGCACCAGCGCTGGGATTTGTACAATGCTGCCGGAATTCTCAGCACGATCACTCGTGCCATCGTCATCGTCGTTCTTTTAAAGTTGGGTTACGGAATTCTGGCCATCGCGATTGCTACGGTTGTACTTGCATTCTTGTCGCTGGGCCAGCACATCGCTTTTGTTCGCATCGCCGATCCACAGGTCCGCGTAAACCTTCGTTTCATTAGTATCAGTCGCGTTCGTGAGCTATTCGGCTTCAGCATACGGTCTCTCCTGGTTTCGCTTGGTGATTATTTGCGCTTCTACTCAGATTCTGCGGTCATTGCCTCGGTTTTGAGCGTGGGATTGGTTACGCCATTCAGCGTAGCAACTCGCTTGATCGAATGTTTCAGATCCGTGGTGGTCGCTGCAGGCGGCCCAGTGTTGGGGACCATGACAGAACTGGACGGAAGACATCAGCAGAAAGACTTGCGAGAACTTCTGTTGCGATCCACCCGTCTGTTGGGTCTGCTTTCAATACTCGGCGGGGTCTTATTGTTGGTCGATGGCCGTTCGTTGTTGCGCCTCTGGGTAGGCAAGGAGCTCTTGCCGGCTTATCCCCTGGTCGTGGTCCTGGCACTCGGGTACACCATCAACTTAGCGCAACATCCGACGCTGTTGATCGTAATTGCGAAAGGCAATCACGGTCCGCTGGGCTGGTGGACGATAGCGGAGGGAGTTGCCAATATTGTCTTGAGCATTATCTGGGGAATGTCGCATGGATTGCTTGGCGTCGCAATGGGAACGATTGTCCCCATGCTGGTCATAAAAATGATCATTCAACCGTGGTACGCGCTGAAGGCCGCCGAGATGAGCGCATGGGAATATTTGCGCAAGGGCCTGGGGCGCCCGATGCTGGTCGGTTTGCTTTTCACAATCTGTGCCGGGAAACTCGCCGGTAGCGGTGAAACAACGGTACGGTCGTTCGCCGCCCTAGTTTTAGCACAGTTGATGATCTTCCTCACGTTTACTTGGTTTGTTGGATTAACGGGGGCTGAACGTCAGTGGTTGTGGGAGTACGGGAGGCAGCATCTAGCCTCACTTGTGTTGGGCGATACTCGGTACTTAGTCCTCGATGCACGGAAGGCGATCTTCGATGACAAGGAATAGTCACTCATGCAACCAGCACAACGCGCGGCGCGTTCCGCGAAACTGACACTGGATGCGCCCGGGCGAGGAAACATGCTCAACCTAAGTCCATCAGCTTCGCAAACACCAAGCACCAAAACGGAAATCCTCCCGAAGATCTCGGTCATAATTCCGACCAAGAACCGGGCGGATGATTTGCGCCACACACTTGATGGTCTAGTCTCGCAGACCCGCAGGCCCAACGAGATCATCGTTGTCGACCAGAGTTCCGTGCCCTCGCTCGACCCGGCAAGCGTTCCGATACCACTCATCTATGTTTATGCTCCCCAGATTTCGGGAGCGGCTGTGGCACGTAACATCGCCATGGATCGGGCCACAGGGGATATCTGGATCTTTCTAGATGACGACGTCAGTCTCGAGCCCCAATATGTCGAAGAGATTATGCGCGCATACTCTCCGGAAGTCGCCGGAGTGTCGGGAATCATCACGAACTACACCGTTCCCCCAAGCTCGCGGCGCTTATTCGAAAACGTCTTTGTGAGAGGTGTCTTCCACGACGATCGTCAGCCTGTTTACTGGCACGCGGATGATCTCCGGTTTCACGGCCCACAGCGAGTCAGGCAATTTGGCTGCGGCGTAATGAGTTTTCGTGCAACCGTAGTTCGCGACTTACGCTTCGACCCGCAGCTCACGGGTTGCTCGCTCGCCGAGGATATCGATTTTTGTGCCCGTTTACCGCGAGGCGCAGTACTGCTGATTGCACCAAAGGCTCGCTTGTTGCACAAGCGCAGCCCTGGCGGGCGGGCAACAGCACATTGGCTTGACACCCACGCGCAATCCAGTACCTACATGCGCGTGCGAAACTGGCACCGCGGCTTGGCAGACGACTTCTGTTTCGCATGGCTCCAGATCGGTTATGCACTTATGGCCGCCGTTGGATCGTGCAAGCGCGGCTCCTTGGAACCGTTCCGAGCGTGGAGGCAGGGCACGGCGCGGGGACGTGGCTTGGGCTCGCAAAGTGCAAAACCGCTATCCCGTGGATGTGCGAAGGAGACGGCGGCGTAAGGGTAGGCTAGATTTTGTTCGCGGACGAAGCCCAATGACACAAGAAATGATCTTCGGTGCTAACCACGATGTGGCCTGGCCGGCATGCTTAACCCATCCGCCGGCAGCTGAGGATATCGGAGCCGCAAAGGCATTTATTATCGCCGAAGGTTCACAGTTGTGCGCCGCCGCAGTGGGCCATGACGCTCGTGCCGTTGTGCTGACGGGCAGCATGTCTCGAAACGAAGCAACCTTGAAAAAAGACGGCGAAAGCTGGCGTGTGCTGGGCGATGCAACGTTTCTGATTGTTTTTGACCGTCCTGTCCGGCTTGGCATCGCAGAACTGGAGCGAGAGATTGAGCGCAGACTATTGGCACGGGGGATCAGGTGCAAGATAGTCGTGGTGACATCGACCAGTGCCGAGCTGCGCAAAATGAGACCACACATATACGCATACGAACTTCGCGAGCGGGGTGTTGTTGTCTGGGGGGATAGGCAGGTGTTGCACCTGATGCCGCGATTCACACCCGCTGACATTCCCAAGCAGGATGGATGGTGGTTTCTTTGTAATCGGATGATCGAGCAACTCGAGTCGGCAGCAGACGCGAACAGCGAGAATGACCCGGCTGTCCGGTACCGAATCGCCAAGCTCTACCTGGCCATGGCGGCTTGCTACCTTTTAGAGATCGGACAGTATGAGCCGAGTTATCGGGAAAGGGCGGCACACTTGCAACAGCTTGCAGCATCCGATGACCCTCAACCAGAACCCATTCCCTTGCAACGCTTTGCCAAGTTCGTCTCGCGCTGTACCGATCTGAAGCTGCACGGGGAGAAAGTTGTCCTACGCAATGATTTTCCCCAGTGGCGTGACGCGGTGTCGGACGCCGAGGCGCTATGGCGTTGGGCGCTGAGTCGCATCTTAGGCCTGAACCCCAGTCTTGGCCGTACCGATTTGCTTGCCGCATTAGCGGCGCGACAATCCATCTTCGCGCGAGCAAAGGGCTGGGTCCGTGCTGCGTGTGTGCAGCCTTTGACGTTTAGCCGCTACGGGCTTCGCTGGGCGCGGCTTGCGTGCTCGACCTCACCGCGCTACTTGGTTTACGAGGCCGCAAGCGAATTTTTCTTCACCGCACCATACCGTGATGCAATTATGCCGAGCGAACTCGCGGCAATCGTGGCGAGACTCCCGTTACCACAGGGTGAAGCCGACCAGCAGGTGTCATGGCGCACCGTGGCGAAGCTGGTCGCGCGTAATTTTCATGTGCTTCTCGAATCAACTCGATCCTGAGGTCGCCATTAATGGTTTTCGACACTTTTAAATATCACTTCCGCGAAACTGGTTGGCGGATCAAGAAGCTCTTGCGGTATGTGCTGGCACACATTGGCCGGCGGGCGAGTCCGCCGGTAGCAGGCGCGAACGATGCAGCGGGCATCGGCTACAGCTATTCTCGATTGGCCCCGGCGCGCGATCAGTTGCTCCTGCGCGACTTTGCACCAGACTCGATGCTGCGAGTCGGCACCACGGAAGTTCGCCGGGCACGCTTCCCAGTTATAGATGTTCACTGCCACCTCAACGATGGAATCGTCATGCAACGGGCCGTTAACCCCGAGAAGTTCATCCGCGTGATGAACGAAACGAATGTTAAAGCCGCCATTAACCTCACCGGAGGCTGGGGCAAAAGGCTGCGCAGTTCGTTAGACCACTTGGCCGGGGCGTTTCCAGGCAGGTTTTTCGTCTTTACCCAGATCGACTACACGCATCTTGACGAACCGAACTATCTCGTAGAGCTGCTCGACCAGGCCCGGATGGCTGGGGCAAAGGGCGTCAAGGTTTTGAAGGATCTCGGACTGAGCGTTCGAGACCGATTTGGCAAACTGGTGCGCATCGATGACCCCCGGTTGGACTGTGTATGGGAAAAGGCGGGGCAATGGGGGCTGCCGGTGGCCATCCATGCGGCCGATCCCGACGCTTTCTTCGCTCGGGTTGATCGCCACAACGAACGATACCAGCAGCTGGTTGTGCATCCGGACTGGAGCTTCTTTGGCCGTGGCTTCCCCGAAAAAGTGGAGCTGCTGACTCAGCGCAATAACGTCTTCGAGCGCCATCCAGGCACGCGTTTTTGGGGACTGCACATGGCAAATCGTGCAGAGGACTTGGACCAAGTAACAGAGTGGATGGAAAAGTATCCGAACCTGTTGGTGGAACTGGGCGGACGCATTGCCGAGCTCGGGCGCCAGCCCCGCCGCGCTAGCCGATTCCTGCGGCAGTTTCAAGACCGCGTCATGTTTGGTATGGACACAAAGTTGACGGTCGATTGTTATCGCACGTATTTCCGGTTTCTTGAGACCGAAGATGAATTTTTCGACTATCCCGGATATCCATGGATGGGGTCATGGAAGATTTACGGACTGGGGCTATCGGATGAAGTACTACAGAAGCTTTATCATGAAAACGCCGCTCGCGAGCTAGGTTTGGCGACGCTGGAGTCGATCTCCAGAAACGCGGTGGCTTGAGGCTACCCTCACCGTAACGGAAACTGCCGAATGACTATTCCTAGGAATGACACTGTGCTTACCAAAATTCGCAATCGTCGCATCTCTGTTTGTGTGCTCATCGATGCTTTGGGGTGGAAGATCCTTCAAGATCAACACTTTCTTAATGATGTGCTGGTGTTCCGGAAGCCATTAAAGACGGTTCTGGGATTCAGCTCGGGCGCGATTCCAAGCTTGCTGACCGGGCATTCACCCAGCCAACACGGTCACTGGAACCTGTTCTACTACGACCCAGCCAAATCGCCTTTCGCATGGCTGCGTGGGTTGCATCATTTTCCCGACAAGCTTGTCAACCACCGCGTTTCGCAGAAGTTGATCAAAGAAGCTGGGCGCCACTTGTTTCACATGGGGCCGCAATTTGAGTGCTATGTGAAACCGACGCTGATGCCATTCTTTAATTGGGTCGAACGCCGGTGTATCTACGAACCCGCCGGCATTTCTGGCTCACCGTCAATTTTCGACAGATTGGTCGAGTGTGGCATTCCGTACCGCGTCTACTCGTACCACCACTGGAACGACCAAGAAATACTTGAGCTAGCAAAGAATGATTTGGAGCACAGTAACGCTGAGTTTTTCTTTGTTTACTTGTGTGAGCTCGATAGAGAGTTGCATACTTTCTGGACTCACCCTGAGCGACTGGAGTCGATACTCGCGGAGTACGAAAGCAAGCTACGAAGCCTATGCGAAACCGCATTGCGTCTGGATCGGAACGCGTCGATCGCGGTCTTTTCTGATCACGGAATGGCGCCGGTAACTGACCGCTATGACCTCATGAAGGAGGTCGATGCGCTCGGTTGGAAGATGCCTGACGATTATCTTGTGGTCTACGACTCCACCATGGCGCGTTTCTGGTTTTTCAATCAGGAGGCACGCACAAACATCCATGCCCGCCTAAAGCGCCAAACGTGTGGGCGCATTCTCAGCGATGCAGAACTGCAAGAGCTTGGCGTTTATTTTCCCGACCAGCGCTATGGAGAAACCATCTTCCTTCTGCATAGTGGATACATGTTTTTTCGCAGCGATTTCCATTCCGGAAACTGGTTGCCGACCGGTATGCACGGCTACCACCCGGACGATCCATATTCGGATGCAGTTTTCCTGAGCAACCGTCCCCCTGTTTCGCCATTAAAAACGATCCGCGACATCTACGATTACATGGAGCGGGCCGCTGGTCTGCGTGCCGCGCAACTCGTCCCTTAGCTGCCGCTCCCCTCAGAGGCTGTGACCGTCCCGAACTTGGCTGTCTCGCCTTGGGCTAAACGCACCAGCGCAGCGTGCCTTGCGCAACGACATATCGAGAATCTGTGGAATAGCGATGAGCGATATTCGGATTCATACCTGTAACGAAGAGGATTGGGAACGCTGGGACCAGTTCGTAATCAGCCGCGCTGCATGCACGAATTATCATCGCTGGTCCTGGAAACAGGTGTTCCAGCAGGTGTTCGGCTGGCCGGCAATCTACCTGCTCGCCGAAGAAGGTGCTACCGTCCGTGGAATTCTGCCGCTGATATGGCAGAAATGCTTGTTCCGCAGCTATCTATCGTCCATGCCTCACCTGAAGGGGGGAGGAATTGTTGGGGACGACCCGCAGATCGAAAACCTGCTCTTCGCGTCCGCCCTCGAGGCCGTGCGTCAAACCAACGCAACCTATCTTGAGCTTCGCCACCTTACACAGCACGACTTGCCACTCGTACCGCGGCAAGACAAAGTGGGTGCAGTTCTGCATATAGAGGCGGACAGCGAGGAGCGTTTGCGCCGATTGGAAAAGAAAACTCGCAACCTGGTGCGGAGATCACTCTCGTTCGGTATGACCGCGGAGTTCGGCGGACGAGCATTGCTGGCCGAGTTCTACGACGTCTACCGCCACAACATGCATGATTTGGGCTCCCCGTCGTATTCGCATCATTTTTTTTCCGAAATCCTAAGTCGTTTTCCCCACGAGACCCGCATTTGCGTTGCGCGTAAGGGGGACGAAACGGTTGCGGCGGCATTCCTGATTGGTTTTCGCAGAACCATCGAAGTGGCATGGGCTTCGTCATACCGCAAGTTCCTCAGTCTGAAGCCCAACATGTTTCTTTACTGGAGCGTTCTGACCTTTGCCGCCGAGCAGGGCTATGAGTTTCTTGATTTCGGGCGTTCCAGCCGCGGCTCCGGCACGTACGAATTCAAACTGCAGTGGGGTGCGGTGCCCAGCGACCTTTGCTGGGGTTACTGGCTAAAGCATGGGGCAAGCGTGCCTAGTACCGGGCACAACGGCATGCAGGTAGCAAGTCGGATGTGGCAGCGGCTGCCGGTCGCAGTGACAAATGTGCTCGGCCCCAGGCTCGTTGCCCATATTCCCGGAGTCTAGGTTCTTTCGCATGCAGAAATCTGAACAATGCGTTTTCTCGGTCGACGTGGAGGACTGGTTTCATATCCTCGACATAGCCGCGGCGCCGGACATTGCTTGTTGGTCGACGTTGCCGTCGCGAGTGGAAGCGAATTTTCAGCGCTTGTTGGATTTGTTCAGCGAAGAGGGAAGGCGCGTAACTTGCTTCTTCGTCGGATGGATCGCGGAGCGATTTCCACACCTGGTTCGGGAGGCCGTTGCTCGGGGTCATGAAATCGCATCGCACGGTTACGCGCATCGACTAGCATACAGCATGACACGAAGCGAATTCCGATCCGACGCGCTCCGCTCGCGTCTCCTGTTGGAAGACATCTCTGGAACCGCGGTTATTGGCTATCGCGCAGCGGGGTTCTCCTCCACCGAAGCGACACCCTGGTTTTTTTCCGAACTCTGCGCCAGTGGCTATCTTTATGATTCTTCCGTTTTCCCGGCATGGCACGGGCACGGAGGGAGTCCGAAGAGCCCGCTTCGTCCACATTTCGTTGCGGGCCAGGCGCTGATCGAGCTTCCGGCGAGCGTTGCCGAAATCGGGCCAACGAGAATGTGTTTCTTTGGAGGCGGATACTTACGTTTGTTCCCGTACCGCATCATCCGGTACATGGGCCGGCGATTAATGGCCAATGGTGCGCCATTGATCTTTTATATTCATCCGCGCGAGATTGATCCTCAGCACCCGCGTTTGCCTATGCCCTATGGTCGGCGCTTCAAGTCGTACGTGAACTTGCATACGACCGAAAGGAAGATCCGCCACATCATTCGCGACTTCCCGGTGACGACATGCCGCGATTTTCTTTTTGGGTCCGCGTCCGAATTGCGATACAAAAAGCCGGAACCGACCACGATCATGAAAACAGATGTGATGACCAATCGCACTGGTGACGAAAGACATCGCACTAGCGTTAGTCAACCCTGGCGCGTCGGGACGTAACCAATACTGCCTGCGGGCCCTGGGTGACTCAAAAGTGTCTTCAGAAGTTTCTCCCTGCTTATGAGTGCCGCGAGTCAGAGAGCACAAGAAAATTCAGGTGGCATGTAGTTCCGTTAAAGATCTTTGTCCGTCAGGCCTCGCTGTCAGGCGGATGGTTCACAGAGGAGTTTGCGAAAAATGTTTTAAGGAGCATTGAGATGAAAACCTTGTTGGCAATCGCTGCTGGTTGCTTAACGATGATTGGTTCTGCTGGCCGTTGTTTCGCCCAGACCCAGCTAGTCAACGACAACTTCGATTCCGGCACTAATGGTATATACCTCGGCTCGAACTGGACGGGCTGCGCGTATAACGGCGGTGCCTACAATAAGCTCGTCTACGAAAACAACCAAGCTGGCGGCAGCGGATTTTGGGGCCAGGATTGTGCGCTCTATACCGGTTATGGCGCCTTTCCTAGCGACCAGTATGTCACCGCTACGATCGTAGCCCCGACGCCTTCCAGCAGCCCGCAAGCTTCGATTCAGCTGCGGGCTAACGCAACTTCCTTCACCCCCGAGTCCTACATTGCCTGTGGTTGGAATGCGCAGGACTTCCCGCCTGATTATCATTATCGCGTCTGGAGTCTCGCACCCGGCGCGCCTGGGCCGGTGAGTTTATGGCTAAGCAGCATCACTCCGGCCACCAACGATGTAATCCAGTGCCAAGTACTTGGTACTGCGGTCACCATGCAGGTGAATGGGATAACGATCGCGACCGTAACCGATACATCCGGAAATAATAACGGCTATCCCGGCCTGTACTATGTCGATCCGAATGCAACGGGGCCCACAAGTGCCGACGTAATCTTCGACAGCTTCGCAGCAGGGAGCGGCCCAGCCCTGGTTTCGCTGGTAATCACTCCACCTTCTGCAACGGCTACGGCCGGTTCATATATCCTGTTCACAGGGACCGCAACCTATGCAGATGGGACGACCGTGAACCTTAGCAGCTGGTCGTCTTCTGACACGTCGGTTGCAACCGTAGATCCAGCCGGTTTTGCTTACGGAGCGACCGCCGGGACCGTTGTGATCACGGGCGCGACCGGAGCGGATAGCGGTACGGCGAGTTTAGCGGTGCTGGCTGCCCAGGGCTACACGCCACTGGTCAACGACAGTTTCACCGGAACCGGCGGTGGGTACCTCGGGTCAAACTGGACGGGCTGCGCTTACGACGGCGGTGCCTACAGTAAGCTGGTCTACCAAAACAACCAGGCGGGAGGCAGCGGATATTACTCTCAAGACTGTGCCCTATACACCGGCTATGGCACCTTCCCGAATGATCAGTACGCCACCGCGACGGTGGTAGCGCCTATCCCCTCGAGTACCCCGGAAGCCTCGGTGCAGTTACGGGCTAACGCAACACCTTCCGCTCCCGAGTCCTACATTGCTTGTGGTTGGGATGCGCAGGACTTCCCGGCGGACTATCACTATCGCATCTGGAGCTTGCCTCCCAACCCTTCGAGCGGGGGGCCGGCCAGCCTCTACTTGAGCAACGTCACTCCGGCTACCAACGACGTGATCTGGTGCCAGGTCCTTGGGACGACGGTCAACCTGCAGGTGAATGGGACGACCATCGCAACCGTAACCGATAACTCGGGTCTCACGAGCGGCTATCCAGGTCTGTACTATATCGATCCCAATGGGGATGTTCCTCCACCTAATGATGTGATCTTCGACAACTTCGTTGTAGGGCGCATCGACAACTCCGTCCTCACTTCGATTGCAGTCACTCCAAGTCCGGCAACCGCTGCGGTCGGTTCCTATGTGCAGTTCACGGCGACCGGAACCTATACAGATGGAAGCACCGCGAACATTTCCAATTCCGCAACTTGGTCCTCGTCCAACCCTTCGGTCGCGACCGTGAATGCGACCGGTCTAGCTTACGGCGCGAACGGCGGGACGGTCACGGTCACGGCCGCATCCGGAACGGCGAGCGGAATGGCAACCCTGACAGTCAATCCGTCTATCACTCCCAAGGTAACCTTTACCGGTGCTCCTCCAAGCGCACCTTACAACGGTACATTTACCGTAACCGCGACCACGAATGCGCCAGTTATGCCAACCCTAACGGGGACCGCTGGCGTGTGCTCGGCAGGCGCAGTTACCGGAACGCCGGCCAAGGCCAGTGCGGTCGTGACTATGCTCAGCGGCGCGGGAACGTGCACTTTGACCGCGAACTGGGCTGCGGGCGGCGGCTACTCTGCTGCTGGATCACTCGCCCAGCAAACAACTGCACTCAAGGTCGCGAGCACTACCAAGATCACATCCAACACGCCCAACCCCTCAACCCTCCAGCACGCAGTCAGCATCAGCTTTGCGGCTGCGGGAACAGGCGCCGGACCGACCGGTTCGGTTACCGTGACTGTGAGCACGGGCGAATCTTGCACCGGGACCCTTGCTTCCGGCACTGGGACTTGCTCGATCACTTTCTCGAGTCGCGGATCAAGGACGCTGACGGCCCGCTACGCTGGGGACAGCAACTTCAACGGCAGCACATCCGCGGGTGTCTCCCAGACAGTGAACTCGCCAACAGTCAGCCTGACTCCAACGAGCATCAATTACGGCAACGTGAAGCAGGGGACCACTGTAACGAAAGCCGAGACCATTGCTAACACCGGTACAGGTGCGCTCATCAACTTCTCCTGGAGCATCACCGGAACCAATGCGAGCGAGTACACGGTGTCGAGCACTACTTGCGGCACGCCTCCCGCTACGTTGAATCCGGGCGCTAGTTGCGTCATCAATGTTACTTTCCAACCGAACGCCGCTGGAACACAGACGGCCAGCTTGAAGCTCACTGATAATGCCACGACCAGCCCACAGACCGTTGGCCTGACCGGTACAGGGAAATAGAAATGAACCAACGGCTTTGTTCAACAACTTGGGAAGCGGAGAATTCTTCCCTTCCATTCTTTTCCTACTCATAAAGGTCGTAAAGCGGCGCGACGTGCCTGGCCCAAAAGGACAAAGGAAAGAAACGCTGTCGAGCAGATCGTATGGGCCAGCATACGACCTGTACTGAACTGCGAGAATTCAAAGCACACAGTGTATTCTAGCGTATACATCATCGCGATAGCGGGGCCGTCGTGTGCGGGCAAGACGGAACTGGGTAAGGGGTTAGCGCATGAGCTGCGCTGTTCGGTACTGCTGCTGGACAGCTATTACCGCGTCCTGAGTGCGCTGATGCCTGCCGAACGGGCTCGCGTGAACTTCGACGTGCCTGTTGCCCTGGATCACGAGCTTGTCATTGAACAGGTGCGTGCTCTTAGCCGGGGCGAGACCGTGGAGCGGCCCCTTTATGACTTCGCGACACACACGCGCGTTCCGCGGGGTGAGAGTTTCGCGGCGAATGAATTCCTGATTATCGAGGGTTTATTTGCCCTCTACTGGCCCGAACTTCGGGAGCTGGCCGGCACAAAGGTTTTTGTGGACGCTCCGGACGATGTTTGCCTTCGTCGCCGTCAACTCCGGGATGTCGCGGAACGGGGCCGTACGGTGGAATCGGTGATTACGCAATTTAAGCAAACTGTTCAGCCCATGGCGGCGCTACATGTGCGGCCGACATCCAAGTACGCGGATCTGATCCTTTCTGGTGACCAACCGCTATCGCGACCAGTGGATGCCGTTCTCCGACATGTGCGGCGCAATTCCGCAGCCCAAATCATGCTGTGAACATTTGGAAATGCAGTCGGAACAGCGCGCGTGGCTCGCGATCAAAAAGAGCGGTCTGATCGACGCGCGGAACCTGTGGCTGGGATGCGCTGGACTTCCCGGCCGACGATCACTATCGCATCTGGAGCTTACCTCCCAACCCTTCGAGCGGGGGCCGACCAGCCTCTACTTGAGCAATGTCACTCCCGTCGTCAACGACTTTGCCAGAGACACTAGCAACACGGATCAGCGCCCGAGAGAAGGTTGCAGCGCAGCAGATGACCAAAGCGACGTGCGCTCCTGTACTTTGGTGCAGCCAAAGGATTGCTTTCTGCCACTGGCACGCTGTTCAGTAGTTTTGGGCCGCGGTCCCTGGTACGCTTGTTGGGGATCGAAGCCAAAGGGGAGGGAACAGTGGCTTGTCTGCGTACCATCCATCCTCGTCGTCCTTTCTCACTCCTTATAGCCATACTCCTCGCGTCGTTCTTGTCGCTGACGGCAAGATCTCAATCACAAACGCTGATCACATCGGATCCCCTGCTCAATACCGGCAGCCCTCTGTCGGCTACCTACACCGCAGGCGGCGCCCAAGCTACCAGCTTGGTGCATTTGGCTACGAACCCTTCGGTGCCTCTTTGGATGTTTTATCCCGATGCTTTTGGGGTGGGCGGTGCTACCGGCACCATCGTGCAAAACTACGCTGGCAGCGGCTCGTTCACCGAAACCATCAACTTGAGTGGTCTGCCCGGTAGCGGCGTAGACGGCTATCCCTTCTTTCTTTATGGATGTGACAATTACAGTAACTGTTGGAATGGGCAGCCGCCCCAGTTTCCTAAACAGCTGTCCTCGATGTCGTCGTTGATCGTTGATATGTCCTACAGCCTGACCGGCACGATCACGGGCAGTCGCAACGTGGACCTGCTGTTTGACCAATGGGTGTGCACCACGAACCATCCGTCAGCGCAATCAGATTGCTTGGAAATAATGCTGCTTCCTTACTATAACTTCCCTGGCGGAACGGGTCAGCCCCTTGTCAAGACTTTCAACCAATCGGTGATCATAAACGGAACTCCTACCACGTTTAGCTGGGATGAATGGGATGGGCATCCAGGCCAAAACATGCTTTTCACTCCGCACACTCTTCCGGGACCGGCCTCGCAGGACATGCGGTTCGATATGCTCCCTTTGATGAACATGGCTACGAACGACTACAAAAACTCCAGTTTTACCTGGCTCATGGGGGTGCAACCCGGCTCGGAATTCGGTGGCAACAGCTCGCAATCCTACCAACTCACGATGAGCAAGTTGGATATCGAGCAAACCCTTGGTAGCTCACCTGCGGCTCCGACAAATCTGACCGCCGTCGTGCACTAAATCGCTGCGCGGTTCAAGAGAACGGGCTCCAGAGCCACACCGCTTTCTGCACAAGTGCCGAAGAATAGCTTGCCAGGGCAGTTTGATCTTGCCCGGTTTTTCGAGCGGGCAGTTGCTGACTAAAATTGCTCCGCGCCACGTGGCGCTCGCGTGCCGTGAGATCGTGCCGGTCACCGAACTGACTCCTCAGTTCACGCCATTGTTAGATTCTCTCTAGCGGCACTTTCAGTAGGGATCGCCGCACACCTTCCCCGTTTGAAGGTCCCAACTCCCCGTGTTAATTGACGATCAAGCATCACCATTAGTCATAGTATCTTTGTGATTCCATCGGGTTCCCCAAGGCGAGGGAGAATCCATCGAGGCCTCTGCCCTAGCTTAGCTAGCCCCAGCACTCCGCGGCGGTCGTTTTCAGTGTTGTGGTAGTCGTTGAATCACTCGATCGAGTCCACGCTCGCGGTAACGCTGGTTATCGTCAGGGTCGCAGTGCCCGTGTTGGACAGGGTCTCCGTTTGCGCGGCACTGGTGGACACCACCGTTTGGCTGGCAAGCCGGTCCTGCCCAAACTGGAGGTGCGACATTCGTTGTCCTGACAGATAGTGGGAAAGAGGGAACTCGGATTTGAACACGGATCACTCACTCGGGTTGAAGGCGGAATCCGAGCTGTTTCCCCGTATGCGTGGCGACCGGGTCGGCGTCTGACCGCGGGTGAGTCCGAATCCTAGGCCCTTCCCTACGGATAGAAGGTGATGAAAGAGAGTTCTGCGAGAGGGCCCCACGCAAAGAGTGAGCGACTCCAAGAACGGCCGGAGGTACACTTTCTCGAATAGAGCTAAAGGCAATCCGCGTGAGGGCACCGGTCTGGACTTTATAGGCGACCTGTTGGCATGCCCGGAACCCAGATCCCCAAGTCTGGTCCGCTTACGAGCCTGTGCACAGGTTTGCCTGCCCAGAGCAAACCAGCGGGGCCGCGAGGTCTGAAACCTAGCGCGACCCTGAGAGTCGCCTTTCGGGGACCCCATCTGAGAAAGTCTCTTCTGTCTTCGTGGCGAACCCATCAAGTAGAATGCAGAACGTCCGTGGACTGGTATTCATGCTTTACGATTTAGGGTGTTTTGTGCGGCCCCGGAACTTGATTGGGGAAGGTGGATGAAACAGACCAATGACTTCGTGCCTCGCGTGAGTAAATTGATCGGGGCATCGATTGCCACGAAACAGGAATTGCTTCGGAGCGCCGAAACGCTCTCGATGATAGCGAAGGTGTCTGAACTGCTCGTCAGCGCATTACGGCAAGGGGGCAAGGTTTTGCTGTTTGGCAACGGGGGAAGCGCGGCCGATGCACAACACATAGCAGCGGAGCTCGTTGGACGGTTCGCATTCAACCGGCCGGCGTTGCCGGCGCTAGCACTATCGGTTAACAGTTCGAGTGTTACTGCCATCGGGAATGACCAAGGATTTGACCAAATCTTTGCACGGCAGCTTGAAGCTCTGGCGCGACGCGGCGATGTCGCCATCGCGATCTCCACGAGCGGCAATTCAATCAATGTAATTAATGCAGTGTCTAAGGCCAAGGAAATGGGTTTGCACACGGTTGCCCTGACCGGCCGGCCGGGGGGACGGCTTAAGAACAGAGTTGATCATTGCATTTGTGTTCCCTCAGAGGAAACGCCGCGGATTCAGGAATGCCACACCTTGATCGGGCACATCATATCGGAGCTGGTAGAAAGCGAATTCTATCAAGATGGTCACATTTCTGGATCGCAACGGAGTCAGCAGTCGGGAAGTCACAGAAGGTCATTATAATAACTCCAAGAAATAGCGCGCCTTGACAGCAGGCAATTAAAATGATGGCGAGCACAGAGTCCGCTGCGGACCCGGACAGGTCCTTTTAGGCAAAGGAGTCAGAATGGAACCCGAAGGATAAGACATAATGGACCCTCAAATGAAATCAGATAGTCCGATTGTCATCACGGGTGCTGGGGGCTTTATCGGTGGCCACCTGGTGAAATATTTCTTTGACAAAGGCTTCAAGCGCATCCGCGCTGTGGACAAGCGGCCGCTCGACCACTGGTACCAACTTCATTCTGCGGCCGAGAATCTTTGCCTGGATTGCTCCTCTGAAGAAGTTTGCCGAAAGGTTTGTGAGGGAGCGGCAGAGGTCTATAACTTAGCGGCGGACATGGGCGGCATGGGCTTCATCGAGCGTTTCCGCGTGGAATGTCTGCGAAGCATTCTGATCAACACGCATATGATCGACTCTGCTCACCGAGCCGGCGTTCAGCGTTACTTTTATGCTTCTTCCGCCTGCGTGTACAACACTGAACTCCAGCAGGATCCCAACGTCCTCGCGCTAAAAGAATCGGATGCTTATCCTGCCATGGCCGAGCGCGGCTATGGGTGGGAAAAACTCATCTCCGAGATGTTCTGTCAGGAGTACCACGCCGAGCGCGGGATGAAGACTTTTATTGCCCGCTTTCACAATGTGTATGGTCCGTTCGGCACTTGGGATGGCGGGCGGGAAAAAGCTCCCGCGGCGATTTGCCGGAAGGTTGTTGAAGCCATGGATTCGCACAGCGGAACGATCGAGATTTGGGGCGACGGACATCAGTCTCGCAGCTTCATGTATATAGACGACTGCGTCAAAGGAATCGACATGATCATGCACTGCGACCAATTGGTCGCCACACCCGTGAATCTCGGCTCGAGCGAACTCGTGACGATCAATGAACTCGTCGACAAGGTGGAAAAGATCGCCGGAGTGAAGCTCCGTCGAAGCTACAAACTCGACGCCCCCCGCGGCGTCGCTGGCCGCAATAGCGACAACACGTTTATCCAGCAAATCCTTCACTGGGAACCGAAGACGAGCCTCGATACGGGCCTGCGGGAGACTTATCTGTGGATCCGGGAACAGCATCAAAAGCGCAAGAAAGGGCTACGCGTCGTGGCTTGACCTGGCGCGCAAAATTTCTGAACCATGCCTGGTGACGGGAAACCAAACAACCGGACGATGGAAGTAGGGGCGGTCCAGCAAGAAAGCCGTGGGCCCGGATGGACTCGAACCATCAACCAACAGATTATGAGTCTGCTGCTCTAACCGATTGAGCTACGGGCCCGCTGACCTTTCCTACTATAGCTTGTTCCTACCATACTTCGTGATCAAGTTCTTCGCGGGCTTGTTTTGTTGGTCGATTTTTCTTCGAAACTCGTTTCCAGAATCCTCAAGCTCAAGGGTCAGTGCAAAACCGGCCATGGCAGCCCGGACCTTTAGATGTTGTACTTGTCGCGTGCTTTTCGGGCAGTCGAGATCAAGAATGCTGGTAAGGCTTTGTTCTGGTCAGCAATTCAAATCTCCGTTTGAAGTAGAGACACGCCCACTCCAAAAATTCGATTTGAACAACAGCCTCTGGACGCGGCCACACGCAGTCCTTCATTTTCTGGAACGGTAAGTTCATCGCCCCACCCTGTTTGGGCGACGCGCGGCACCTGTTTCAGGGGCAGTTTCTACTGCACCATTACATTCACTTGCATGGAATGAGTCGAGGTGCCCGAGGTGCCTGTGATGGTCAACGTGACCGGTACCGGTCCCTTCGGAGCCCCTGGTGAACTGGCGCATCCCGCTAAGAACGCCAACAGGATCACCGCAGCGGCCATTCCCAGCCGCACTCGTAACGGCCGCATTTTCGGCACGAGCGCCAAAAGCAGCAGCGCGAGGAACAGCGGAATCCATCGCCAGACCAGCGGCGGAGCGGGTACCGGCAGACGCGTCGGTGGAATCACGAGTGCGTTGGTTGTCATCGACACTTGCGCCTGCTGGGGAGTTACTCCGTCCGCAGCAGTGACCGAAGATGGCGATACCGTGCAGGTGGCGCCCGTGAGCGCTCCCGCGCACGCGAGGGCGACAGCCGACTTGAGTCCTCCCGTCGGCGTCATGGTGACTGTAAACATGAGGGTATTTCCGGCTTTCACGTTCTGCGTTCCGGCTGGGCCTGTCAATGCAAAGTCAGGCGCCGCCGTGCCGTTTCCGCTGAGCGCAACCGTCTGCGGACTGCTGCCGGCATTGTCGGCAACCGACAGCGTTCCCGTCCGGGCACCCGAGGCCGTCGGCGTAAAGGTCACGTTGATGGAGCAATTGGCACCGGCGGCCAAAGTCGCCGGGCTCGTGGGGCAGGCATTTGCACCGGTACTGGTTGCGGCAAAATCACCGGAAGCCGCAAACGAGTTGATGGTCAAAGCGGCCGTGCCGGTGTTGGTCAGCGTTATCGTTATCGGTGCGCTGGTGGTGGTCAGCGGCTGGTTACCAAAGCCTAGACTCGTTGGAGCCAATCCCATGCCGGGAGCCGTGCCGTTTCCGCTGAGCGCAACCGTCTGCGGACTGCTGCCGGCATTGTCGGCAACCGACAGCGTTCCCGTCCGTATACTTGAGGCCGTCGGCGTAAAGGTCACGTTGATGGAGCAATTGGCACCGGCGGCCAAAGTCGCCGGGCTCGTCGGGCAGGCATTTGCACCGGTACTGGTTGCGGCAAAATCACCGGAAGCCGCAAAGGAGCTGATCGTCAAAGCGGCGGTGCCGGTGTTGGTGAACGTTACCGTCATCGGTGCGCTGGTGGTCGCGAGCAGCTGGTTACCGAAGTCGAGACTCATGGGAGCCAATCCCACGGCAGGAGCCGTGCCGTTTCCGCTGAGCGCAACCGTCTGCGGACTGCCGCTGGCATTGTCGGTAACCAACAGCGTTCCCGTCCGTATACTCGAGGCCGTCGGCGTAAAGGTCACGTTGATCGAGCAATTGGCACCGGCGGCCAAAGTCGCCGGGCTCGTGGGGCAGGCACTTGCACCGGTACTGGTTGCGGCAAAATCACCGGAAGCCGCAAAGGAGGTGATTGTCAAAGCGGCGGTGCCGGTGTTGGTGAAGGTTACCGTCATCGGTGCGCTGGTGGTAGCGAGCAGCTGATTACCGAAGTCGAGACTCATGGGAGCCAATCCCACGGCAGGAGCCGTGCCGTTTCCGCTGAGCGGAAACGTCTG
>WNES01000025.1_pt1 | contig 70968 bp, 59 predicted proteins | sample 5399931 | NCBI WGS metagenome assembly WNES01 (sample SAMN13153332, study PRJNA577476) | soil metagenome | isolation source: 20 cm grassland meadow soil 2 days after 3rd rain plot 5 | place: USA:California | collected 2015-11-11
AAAGATGGAAATTGGGGTGACGACAAAAATGGGTGGAAACTGGAGACACACCAGCGGTAGCAACTGCGATTTGCTGGAGCCACCGCCGCTCGTAGGAAACCCCTCACTCGAACAGCCCCCACCACTCGACCCTTCAAAAATTTGCACCGGAGCTGCTTATTAAAACGAATTAATAGTGTAACGAGAGGCCGGTGTCAAGAGGGAAATTCACGAAAAGGATACTCTATAGCGGGCGGCCCGGCTGGGGGCTTAAGAAAGGCGGGAGATGGGCTGATCTTGTAGTTTCAGGGACACTGCTGGACACTCTATGCTGATGAGGCCGCAAGCGTTTACAGTTCACGCCGGCGCCTGGATCCTGGCGATAGCAGGCTTTTTCTGCGTTGGCTGGGGAACCAGGGCGGGGCCGGTTGACCGCGCTCCCGTTAAACAAGGCCCGCCCCTACAAATGCTAGGGAGCCGCGCGGGCGCGCCAGCAATCGGGCGGGCTGCAACGCGCGGAGAGCCGATATGGCAGGACGAGTGTTCCGGACAAGGTCGGGACGCAAACATCGCGGAAAACCCGCCACAAGAGAACGCGTCTAAAGCCCCGCCACTACAGGGAACATCACAAAGCCAAGGAAGTCCTCAGGCTTGGTTTGCCAAGGGGCAGGCGGCGCTGCAGAGCGGTGACCTCAACGCAGCGGATGCCGCGTTTCGAAAGGTCATCGTGCTGGACCCACGGTCGGGAGCCGCTTATTCGAATCTCGGCGTGATCGCCATGCGACGCAAAGAGTGGGACCAGGCAATCACGCTTTTGCGGAAAGCGGAAACCTTGGAGCCAAAGATGTCGGGGATCCGGCTGAACATTGGCCTGGCGGAATACCGGCGTGGAAATTATGCGGCGGCGATTGCACCGCTTGCTTCGGTGGTGCGCGAGGAGCCGAGTTTGCAGCAAGCACGCTACCTTCTGGGAATGTGCCAGGTGTTCACGAAGCACTACGACGAGGGGATTAAGGCGCTCGAAACTCTTTGGCCCGAGAGGTCTGGCGACGTTCTGTACCTTTATTTGCTGGACATTGCCGCGACGGAATCAGGCCAGAAAGAGTTGGACGAAAAAATCTTGAAACAGATGGTCATGGTGGGCGGAAATAGGCCGGAGTTTCATCTGATTTTGGGGAAAGCGTATCTCCGGCGCGATGAAGTTTCCGAGGCGACCGCGGAATTGGAACGTGCCCTGGCCCTGAATCCGCGCCTCCCGTTCATCCATCTGAATCTCGGAATCGCGTATATGCGCTCGGGCGAGGACGAACGCGCCGAGGCGGAGTTTCATCAGGAGATCGCGCAGGACCCGGATCTCGCCGACACATACGACCAGCTTGGCGCGCTGTACTCGCGGATGCAAAGGGATGAGGACGCACAGAAGTCCTACCGCGAGGCACTGAAAAGAGACGCGAAGATGTCCAGTTCTTATGAGGGATTGGCGAAGCTGTATCAGAAACAGCAAAAGTCGGAACTGGCTTTGAAAATGATCGATGCGGCGCTGCGGCTCGAGCCGGACATCCAGGGCGGACACTTCTTGCGGGGAAGGATTTTGGCGCAACTGGGCCGGCAGCAGGAAGCGCGCGTGGAATTGGCGGCTGCGCAAAAGGCCCTTGAGTCGCAACTGGGCAAAGAACGAAAGGCGCGCGAAGAAAACCGCGTGCCTAATCCCGAACTTACTAGAGACCCGCAACCGTAAAAAGCGTGCGCGGTCAGGAATCTTGCAGCGGCGGAGTCTGCCAAGGGCCGCGCGATTGTTCAAGCGCCTCAGCGATGGCGAGAACGAGTTCTTCTTCAAAGGGCCGGCCGATGATTTGCACGCCGATAGGAAGGCCTTGGTTGGAAAAGCTGATTGGGACGGATGCGCCGGGAAAGCCGGTTAAATTCGGCCACTGCGAAAAACGCATGGTGTCGCGATAGCCGGTGCCGGGCTTGTAGTTTCTTTGGCCGTGACGAAAGGCGAGCGCGGAGGAGACCGGCGAGAGGAGAATGCGAACATTGTCCATTTGGCGAAGGATTTTTTCACGAAGGAGATCGCGCTCGGCGCAAGCTTGCAGGAATTGATGGAGCGAGAGAGGTTCGAGCGAAGTGGCGTTCGAAAGATATTCGCGCAACATGGGGCTGAGTTGTGATTCGCGGCCTGCGAGACTGGGGTTGAGCAGATGGGCGATCATGTGGCCGAAGAAGAACCACCAGAGTTCGAGAGCGCGGTCGAGGCCCTGCAATTCGAATGGCTCAAGGGCGAAGCCGCGATCGCTGACCAGTTTTGCGGCGCGTTCAACGGCGGCGCGTGTTTCCGGTGAGGCGTGGCCAAGCGCGGGGCTTTGCAAAATTCCGATGCGCGTCTCGCACAAATTTTTCTCGGCGAAAGAACGAAGCGGGACGGGCGCGGAGTGCGCATCACCCGCATCCGGGCCAGCCATGACTTCGAAGAGCGCACGGACATCGGCGACCGTGCGCGCCATGGGTCCGACGACACCGATCCAGCCGAAAGCGCCTGCGGCTGAGGGGAAATGGCCGGTGGCAGGAATGCGGCCGGGCGTGGGCTTCAGGCCGCAGATGCCGCAAAAAACGCAAAAATGTGCAGGCACGCGAATCGAGCCGCCACCGTCGCTGCCGACTCCGGCCTTCGAGCAGCCCGCGGCAATGGCGGCAGCTTCTCCGCCACTCGAGCCGCCTGAAGAGTATTCGAGGTTCCAGGGATTGCTGGTTTTGCCCGTGAGAAGATTGTTCGTTTCGTAGGCCATCAAAAATTCGGGCGTGTTGGTGTTGCCGAGGAGAATCGCACCTGCGGCTTTTAGACGGCCGACGAGCGGAGCGTCGGCGCTCGGAATGTAATCTTTGCGGAGGAGAGAGCCCGCGGGACAGGGCCAGCCAGCGACGTCGATACAGCTTTTGAGGGTGACCGGGACGTGAAGCGGGCCAAGCGGCTGATTTTGTAGAACTGCGATTTCGGCGGCGCGGGCTTGCGTGCGGGCGCCCTCTGCGTCCAAGTGGACGAAGGCGTTGAGTTTCGGCTGCAGGGAGGCGATACGGCGCAGATGAGCGTCGACAAGCTCTACCGGAGAAAGTTTCTTGGAACGGATGGCTGCTGCGATTTCGGCGATCGGGGAGAAAGGGGAGAAGCCGGTCATAAGAAGATTGCGAGACTATGCCCAGGAAGAGATGCGGGTCAAGCGCGAAGCGGTTCGAGCGAGGAGGCAGCGATAAAACAAGTTGACCTTGCGGAAGACAGCCGGGAAAATTTCAAGATTCCGTTGAGCCGGATGAATTCATCCGCCGCCGCGGCGTTGCAAGCAGATAGGGAAGAAAGATCCTCATGCACTCGATAGTTCGGCAAGGAGTTGTGATTGGAGTTGGCGCGCTGGTGTTTTTTTTCGCGGCGATAGGCGTGCACGTCGTCGCGCGTACGGGGCAGGACAAAACGGCCGCCGCAAAAAAGCCGGCCGGGAAGGCGAATGCCGCCGGCGCCTACCGCTTGAACACGCTGGGTGTCGCGTACATGAATCAGCAGCGGCCGGCCGACGCCCAAAAATATTTTGAGCAAGCACTGGAGGCGGACGCAAAATTTGCCGTGGCGCGGCTGAATCTGGGCGTGGCGTTGCTCGGACAACAAAAATTGGATGCGGCGCGGGCGGAGCTAACCGGGGCGACCGAACAACTCCCGAACGATCCGTACGCATGGTACAACCTCGGGCTGGCGTACAAAGATACCGGCGAACCGGAAAAGGGAATCGCGGCCTTCCGGCGCGTGACGGAAATCAAGCCGAATGAAGCGGACGCCTATTATTTCGTCGGCTACCTGAACACGCAAATCCAAAAATATGACGAGGCGATTGCGGCGTTCCAGAAAGGGCTGGCGCTGAATCCGGTGCATGCATCGGCGGAGTTCGGGTTGGCGCGCGCGCTGCAGCGCAAAGGAGACGCGGCAGCAGCGCGGGAGCATCTGGCGCGGTTTCAGAAAATTACGTCGGAGCATTTGGGGACGCCATTCGGCGCTGGCTATGGAGATCAGGGGAAATATTCGATGGCGGAATTGCCGTTGAGCGCTGCAATGGAAGTATTGGCGGCGATTGCCGTGCATTTTGCGGCGGAGGCGAATCCGTTTGTTTCGAAGAGCGGCGGGGCCGCTGCGGCAATTGGGGCGAGCACGGGTGCATGCTTTTTTGATTTTGATGGAGATGGGAGGCCGGATCTTTTTCTGGTGAGCGGCACAGTGGATGGAGCGAGTCATTTGTTGCGCAATTTGGGCAACGGACGATTTGAGGACGTGACACAGGCCGCAGGGATTCATTTGGCGGGAAGCGGGCTTGGTTGCGCCGCGGGAGATTTTGATAATGACGGCAAGACGGACCTTGCGGTGTGCCTGAGCGACGGCGTGCGGCTGCTGCACAACAAGGGCGAAGGGAAATTTGAAGATGTGACGGAGGCGGTGGGATTTCGCAAAGAAAAGGGATGCGTGGGAGTGACGTTTGTGGATTACGACCACGACGGAGATTTGGATTTGTACGCCACGATGGCCGCGGATTCGGATTCGGCGGGCGGGGCGGCGCACAATTTTTTGTGGCGCAACAATGGGAATAGCACGTTTACGGATGTCTCGACAGAGACGGCTCTGGGCGCGGCGGCCACGGGCGCGGGGCTAGTCACGACGGACTTCAACAATGATCGCGCGATTGATTTTGTACTCGCGGGCGGAGCGCAGGGTGCGTCCATTCTGCTGAATCCGCGCGAAGGAAAATTTACGCCGCTCGAAGGAATTGATTTTGCGAAAGAGAAGTTACCGCCCGCTGTCGGCGTGGTCGCGTTTGACTTTGACAAAGATGGTTGGATGGATCTGGCGTTCACGCATGCAGGCGCGCCGGGAATCAGCCTGTGGCGAAATCTAGAAGGGAAGCGGCTTGAGCGCATTGCTCTGCCGGATTTCGGCTGGCAAAAAGGTTGGGGCATTGCGGTCATAGACTACGACAACGACGGCTGGCTGGATCTCGTGGCCGCGGGCGAAACGAGCAACGGCGCCGAGTTGCGGCTGCTGCGCAATTTGGGGAGCAAAGGCTGGAGCGATGTCACGAAAAGCGTGGGGCTCGATGCCGTGAAGTTGAATCAGCCGCGGGCGATTGCAGTTGCAGACATCGATGGAAATGGCGACGCCGATCTTGTGGTGACGCAACTTGGCGGCACGTCGGTGGTGTTGCGTAATGAAGGCGGGAATCAGCATAGTTGGATGAGCATGGACCTGAAGGCGTTGAACGATAATAAAAGCGGCATTGGAACAAAGGTCGAGCTGTACGCGGGCACGCTTTATCAGAAGTGGGAAGTCGCTGGCTCCTCGGGTTATTTAGGGCAGAATGCGGCGCCGATTTTGGCGGGCCTGGGCTCAGAAACGAACGCGGAGGTCGTGCGGCTGCTGTGGCCCACCGGTGTGCCGCAGGACGAAATCAATCTGGCGTCGAAGAAAGTGCAGGCTATCGCGGAACTGGACCGGCGCGGGAGTTCGTGCCCGATTCTGTTTTCCTGGAACGGCCATGAGTACGAATTCATTGCAGACATGATCGGCCCCGGCGTCGTGGGCCACTGGATCGCACCAGGAGAGCGAGACGTTCCCGATCCCGACGAATACCTGAAAGTTTCAGCGCGCAGCGTGAGGCCTCGCAATGGGATGCTGAGATTCCGTTTCCTTGAGCCGATGGAAGAAACGGTTTATCTCGACCAGGTGCGCTTGCTGGCGATCGATCATCCCGCAGCGTACGAGGTTTTCCCCAATGAACGATTTGTGAGCGCGCCGCCTTTTCCAGAGTTTCGCGTGATTGCTAGTGAGAACTCGCGTCCACCTGTAGGCGCGTGGGACGATCATGGCCATGACGTGCTTTCGCTCATGGCGAAAGCCGATCGCAAGTACGTCTCCGACTTTGACGACCTGCCGTTCGTGGGATTTGCGAAACTGCACTGGCTGGAACTCGATCTTGGCGCGTGGGACTCGCAGAAATCGCTGCGACTCATCATTGATGGCTACACGGATTATTTTACTGCCACCTCGATGTATGCGGCGGACCAGGCGGGCGTCAAAGTCATTGCGCCTTACGTGGAAGCACAGGATGCACAGGGCAAATGGTTCCGCGTTGTTGAAGACATGGGCTTTCCCGCGGGTCTCGAGCGCACGATGATTGCCGACTTGACCGGCAAGCTGCCGCCGGGGACGCGGCGCATTCGCATTATCACCAACCTGAAGATTTATTGGGACGCGATTCGCATCGATCAGACATCCGATCCAAAAGATGTTCGCGTTTCCGAAGTGCCGCTGGCGAAGGCGGCGCTGGATTTTCTAGGCTACCCGCGCGAGATTCGTCTGCAGCCGGCGAGCGACACCACCTATTCCTACGCGCATCGCAGCAAAACCGGACCGTATGCGCGCGCCGCCGGGAATTACACGCGCTACGGAGACGTGCATGATTTGCTACGAGCAGCGGACGACCGATTCGTGGTGTTCGGTTCGGGCGAAGGAGTGAAGCTGGATTTCGATCCCGCGAAACTCCCGGTGCTTCCTTCCGGTTGGGTGCGCGATTACTTTTTCTATGCGGATGGTTTCGAGAAGGACTTGGATTTTTATGCCGCGCACGCGTTTACCGTGGAGCCGCTGCCGCGCCATTCGCCGCTACCGTATCCGTACCCGGAGGGGAAGGACTATCCGAGCGACGCCGAGCATCTGAAATATCAACTCAACTACAACACGCGCATGCGCTCCGACCGCCTGCCGCCGAGCCTGCGTTATCAATACTTAACTTCGCCGCGCTGAGGCGTTCCTTCATCCCTCGCCTCGGCAATGGTGTCTCGCCTTGCTTAGAATTACTGCCGCTACAAGGCCCAGTTTTGAACCTTTACTCCGTGGACGCAGCGGAATTCGTGTTCGTTGTTGGTTACCAGGGTGAGCCCGGCGGCTTTGGCGTGCGCAGAGATCCACAGGTCATTGTTGCCGATCATTTGGCCACGGCGCTCCAGATCTGCACGCGGCCGTAAGTTTTTGCCGCCGCTTCTCGTCCATTGGAGGTTCCTGCGCTTTTGCGGTTTGTCTCCTTCTCGCCCGGGAAGAGATAGGTCATCGGGCAAGTCGGCCAGAAGATTCGGTACTCGGTCAACCGAAGATGGAATCAGTCTTTTTCGGCGAGGAGGGAGGCGCGGACGGCGGCGAGCTCCTTGCGCTTGGCCTTTTCGACGTCGGGGAAGGAGAGATTGAGTTCGTTGAGGGATTCGAGAATGGCCCCGGCTACAACCAGGCGCGTGAACCACTTGTTGTCGGCGGGAACGACGTACCACGGCGCGTATTTCGTGGCGGTCTGCTGAATCATTTCCTCGTAAGCTTCCTGATAGTCCTTCCAGAAGCTGCGCTCTTGCACGTCGGCCATGGAAAACTTCCAATTCTTTTTGGAATCTTCCAGGCGCTCGAGGAAACGCTTCTTCTGCTCCTCTTTGGAAACGTGGAGGAAAAATTTGCGGATGACGACGCCGTTGCGTGCCAGATAGCGCTCGAAAGTGTTGATGTCCTCATAGCGCTCCTCCCAGATGTGTTTGGTAACGAGGCGTTCGGGAAGTTTTTGCGGACGAAGAAAAGTGGGATGCACGCGGACAACGAGCACCTCTTCGTAATAGGAGCGGTTGAAGATGCCGATCTTGCCGCGCTCGGGAATGCATTTGTGGTTGCGCCAGAGATAGTCGTGGTTCAACTCTTCGTTGCTGGGGGATTTGAAGGCATGGACTTCACAGCCTTGCGGGTTCACGCCGGACATAACGTGTTTGATGACGCCGTCTTTGCCGGCAGCATCCATGGCTTGAAAGATGAGAAGTAGCGCCCAGCGGTCCTGCGCGTAAAGCATTTCCTGGAAGTGACTGAGGCAGGCGATGCCGTCTTCGAGCAGGCCTTGCGCGGCGCGCTTGTCTTTGACGCCGTTGGTATCGGCGGGATCGTGATCCTTCAGGCGAAACTTCTCACCCTTGGTGATGCAATATGGCTCGGTGATGCGCGAGCCTTCCTTTAGCAATTTGTCGTGTTTCATGGTGCAGGGAGTGTAGTACAGGCGTGGGGGGCGGAACAGTCGGCCCAGAGATAGGTGGTTCAGAACAGCGAGCCGAGTCCCCAGCCAAACGCCCCGAAGCGATTGTGCGAATGCAAGAAAGATTTGCCGGACCGAGGAATCACACGGTCGAGGCGGAGCACGTTGAGCGCGTAGTAGGAGCGAAAGGGAACCTGCACGCCAGGAATGGTCCACTGGAGCTGGACGCCGGTCGAGCCGTGCAGAATGCCATTGGTGGCGCTGAGAAGAGTAGGTTTGGTTGGGCCAAGCCAGTTGGGAAGAAGCCAGCCGGAGCCCAGGTCGAAAAAGCCGGCGGCTTCAACGCCGTTGCCAAGGGGCATGCGATAGTCCGCGTTCGCGGCGCTGATGAGATTAGCCCCGGCGTAAGAAGGCGAAGGGGCGATTGCGCCCGAAGCTGTGACGCGTTCTGTCATGGCGACGGGGCCGAGTTCGCCGTCCCGCAAGCCGCGCACAAATTGATCGCCGGCGAAAAAACGGGAGTAGAGCGGCGCGTCGCTGCGGTAGCTTCCCGCGGCGCTCAAGGTCGTGCGAAAAGCCCAGGCATTGGTGCCCGAGAAGAGAGGATCACGGAAAATGCGCGCAACCTCGGCGGAAGAGCGAAGCATGTTTTCGTTGCCCCCAAGGAAGCCGCCGGAGGCGGAATCCGAGAAAAAAATATGTTCGTTGCCGGTGTCGTGAGTCCAGGCCGTTCCGAGCGAGCGCGTGGAAGTATGCGTGCGAAGATCGACAGGCGGCACGGCGGTGGTGCCGGAGGTAGGGCCAAAAATCTGATCGGCTGTGGTGCGCGAGAGAGTGTAGTTGACGCCGACGGAATCGGAGTTGGTTAACGCGTAGTTCCAGGGCACGTTGATGCCCACGCTGCGAGAATTGAGGAACGGGCCCTGGACGCCGTGCGTGAAGCGTGGACGAATCACGTTGTCAAGAACGGAGAAGGCGAGCGAGCCGCGCGTGCCGAAGATGCCTTCTTTGGCGATGCCTAGAAGGAGCTGCACACTCTCGGGGCCACCTTCGAGTTTCGCGGTAAGTAGCTCCTCGCAGCTGAACAAATCAAAGACCGTATAAGCGAGACCGAGCGTGCTGCCGAATTGGGCGCGGCCGCCGTCAAAGGTAACGCGTTGTTGGCCAATTTCTTGGAGGCTGACCGTAATGTCCACGGTGTGGTGAGTATCGTCAAGTTGGATGTGAATGTTCTCTTTGCGGATGGGCTTGAAGTAGCCGGTGCGCGCGAGTTTGCTGAGGCCGGCTTCCAAGGCGTGTTCGTCGAGTGGATGGCCCTCGCGCAAGGGAATACGGCGGCGCACGAAACGATCATTGAATTTGTGCAGCCCCTGGAATTCGATGCGGTGGACAACATACGGAAGCGAATCGCTGAGATTGAGTTTGAGGCGAACGGAATGCTCCACAGGATCGAAAACTGGATTGGCATCTACCGCCTGTGAGGAGGTAGGGGATTTGGAATTGCGCCGCCGAAGGCGCCCGGAATAGAAGCGGCACAGCTTGTCCACTTCTTCCTGAGAGAAGGCATGTCCTTGCTCGACCATCGGAAGAAGAAGAGACTTGCCGCGTTGCGTTTCGACTGCCTGCTCAAGAGCTGGGCTAGGTTCGATGGCCGTGAGACGATAGAACGGGCCGGAATGAACAGGGATTGAAAGCGAAAGCCCCGGTTGTGTAGTACGGTGTGGAAAGGGAACCCATCTGCGCGATCGCCTCGATATTTCGTTAACTCGCGCATTGCCAACGCGCGCTTCCGGGTATCCGTGATCGAGGTAATGGGTCAGAATGCGCTGGCGATCTTCCTCGAACGCCTCCCGGGTGTAGGCGTTCTTGCTGCGAAGCGAGGCGAACGGTCTCGACGGCGCGATGCTTTGCATTTGCGCGCGCAATAATTTCTCGGAGACGCTTGGATCACCCTCAAAGTGAACTTGCCGGACGGGGAGATGCGGACCGTCAACAATTTCGAAGCGAACGTTGAGCGAGTCGTTCACCCGCGCCTGGCGATAGATTTGAACAGAAGCTTCGGGATGTCCTAACTCGTTCAGAGTTGAACGAATGGCCAGTGCCATTCGTTGAAGTGCTGCGGGATCCGCAGGTTTACCGAGGCCGGGCACAAGCCTTGTTTCTTCGAGCAATTTTTCGATTTGAGCTCGCGAGAGGAGTCGCGAGCCGGAATATTCGACGCGGGAGAGAATCGGCTCCTCCTGGAGGTCAAAGAGAAGAGTCATGTGTTTTTGCGGCCCGGCACTTTGAGAATCAAACGCAGCTCCCGGCAGTTCTTCCACACGAATCGACGCAAACCAGCCGAGCCTGCCAAGCGTGCGAAGGTCCTGACGAAGTTTCGCCGGGTCGAATCGATCGCCTGGATGCAAAGAAAGCTGCGCGGCGGCCGCCGCGGAAGAGATATGGCGCAGGCCTGTGAATTCGAGGGAATCGAGGATAGGAGATTCCTCGGTCCCTCGTATTTTTGCGGAGGCATCGTGTGTTTGGGCGGGGTACTGAGAGAACAGAGGAGCGGCAGTCAAAGACAGTGATAGCAACCCGAAGGAAACTATAAACCAACGCACGAGTGTGTCCCCTTGCACCGAGGAGAACGAAAGAACAGATGATAGGCGGAGCCGCGGGGTTGTCCCGTTTCGGAGAAGATTTCGGCGAATCGGGATGCACAACACCGTCCGTTTTGTGCTGCGCCGCCGGGCTGCGTGGCAGTTGGCCTCCCGCAGTTGGCTGGGCCAGAAAGTTGATCGTCGGAGACGTTGGACTGAGTGACCAGCGGGCCGAACTGATGGTCGTACCAGACGTCGGAATCATCGTAGGAGATGATGACGGCAGTCGAGCTCCCGTAGGGATTCTGCATAATGGCGTTGATCGTGTTCACCAGGTTCGTCGAGCGGATCGGAATAGCCGGCGTGACCATCCTGATAAGCGCTGGCCTTAAGGAAGATGACGGCAGGGAGATTTCCGCCATTCAGCACCGTGGCGAAATCTATAAGATCGTACTGATGATTTGCGCCATCCGCGGAGGTTCCAATCAAAGCAGGGTCGCTCGGCCGAACGTGATGCTGGTTGGCAGTTTGCGGGTAATCCTCGAGTGTCTGGCCAGAAGGACAAATCCACGCAAAACATCCCGCGACGCCTCTCTTGGGGGCAGGGGTTGAAAGGCGGCAAAGACGGTCAAGCGCGAGAAGTGACTTTTAGTCTCTTTCTGTTCGAGGCAGATGAACGGCCCGTCAAGAGTAACGGCGCAACTTCTAAAGGCGTATAGAATCAGAGCGCGCCCAGGAGTTCAGAGTCATTTCCGTCCGGTAACCTGCCGACCGCCTTGACTTTGGCCGCAACGCAAAACTAGGATGCGCAGCCATGCCGCAATCCCAGCGGAAGTTTCGTTTGCCTCATCCCGAGCCCACAGACGCCCTCACCTACGCGCGGTTCACGGGCGTGCCGACCTTTCTTCGGCTGCCGCACATCGCGGATCCTGAGGAGTTGGAAGTCGCGCTAGTGGGCGTGCCGTTCGATGGCGGGACGACGTACCGGCCGGGGCCGCGATTTGGTCCGCGGCACGTGCGGGAACAATCCGCGATTATCCGGCCATGGAATCCGGTGTTGAAAGTGAATCCCTTTGCGAAGCGCCGCACCGCGGATTATGGCGATCTGTCCGTGAATCCGCTTTCCATCGAGGATACCTTCCGGCGCATCGAGACAGGCATCGCACCGCTGCTCGCGGCGGGAGTGCGCTGCGTGTCCGTGGGTGGAGATCATTCCATCAGCCTGCCGCTCTTACGCGTGGTGGCGAAAAAACACGGACCGGTTTCGCTGGTCCAGTTCGACGCACACAACGACCTCTGGGACGAATATTTTGGCAGCAAATACTCTCATGGAACGCCCTTCCGCCGGGCGTTCGAAGAAGGGCTGCTCAAAGAGGGGCAGGTTTTGCAGGTGGGCCTGCGCGGACAGGTTTATGGCGAGGAGGACTTCGATTTCGCGCGCAAACACAAGGTGAAGATGGTGACTGCGGAGGAATTTCACAGCCAGGGAGTGCCGCCGGTGCAAAGACTTCTGCGCACGTTCCGTGGCAAGGCTGTGTACGTCACGCTGGATATTGACGTTGTGGATCCGGCCTATGCGCCGGGAACGGGAACGCCGCAAGTGGGCGGCTTGACCAGCATGCAGATTCTCGAATTGGTTCGCGCGCTGCGTGGATTGCAGATCGTTGGATGCGATCTCGTAGAAGTTTCACCGCCTTACGACACGGGCGAAATCACTTCGTTGCTGGCCGCCAATCTCCTTTTCGAATTGCTTTGCGTGCTCTAAATGGCCACGCTCGCGCGCAAACTTCGTCTTCACGATTACTTCGCGCTGGCCTTCGGCACGATGATCGGTACGGGCTGGCTGGTGCTGATGGACGACTGGCTGGGCCGTGGCGGGCCGCTGGGCGCGATTTTGGGATACGCGATTGGCGGAATCATCTTGTTGCCTGTCGGCTACGTTTATGGCCAGTGGGTGAAACGACTGCCCGATGCCGCGGGCGAAGCGGCATACACCGCGCAGGTGTTTCCGCCGGTCGTGAGTTATTTCACGGGTTGGATGATGCTGCTGGCGTACTTCATCGTATGCCCGTGGGAAGCGGTCGCGCTCGGAAAGCTGGCGGCGTACGTGTTTCCGTGGCTGAATTCCATGGAACTGTACCGCGTGGCGGGGCAGCCGGTGTTTTTGCCGCGATTGGTGTTGGGAGTTGTGCTTACGATTTTTCTCGGGGTGCTGAACTATCGCGGGATTCGTCTGAGCGCAAATTTTCAGAAGCTGATGACCAGCGCGGTGCTGGTATGTTTTTTGATGATCGTGGCGCTCAGTGTAACGCACGGCGCACCCGTCAATTTTCATCCTTTGTTCAGCAGGACTCCGCTGATTTCGATCCTGCTGACGCTGCAGATCGTGCCTTACTTCATGACCGGATTTGAATCCGCGCCGAAATATGCGGAGGAGTCCAATCCGGAATTTCGCGCGGGGAGTTACCTATGGGCCATCGCCCTGGCGTTGGGCATTGGAGCATTTTTTTACGCCATGTGCATTGCTGCGGTAACCTACTCTGCGCCCTGGCAGAGTTTGCTGGGAAAGCGCTTTGCGACAGCGATCGCGTTTGAAAGCGCGTTGAAGGTCCATTGGCCGGTCACGATGATTTTCACTATGGCGCTGCTCGGCCTGTTCCAATGCTTTAATGGGAACTTCGCCGCCTCCACGCGCTTGCTCTTCGCGTTTGGACGACGACGAACAATTCCGGCGGGCTTCGGCATGGTGCATCAAGAATTCCAGACGCCGTCGGTAGCGGTCCTGGGCATCACGGTTGGGACGCTGGGTGGGTTGTTGCTCGGCGATGCCCTGCTCGTGCCGGTGACGGAAGTGGGCTCGATGGCTTCTGCCTTAGGCTGGTTCGCGGCGTGCATTTCGTTCTGGATGGTGGAGAAGCGCGCAGGCATGAGAGTGGTGACAGGGCTGGGGATTCTTGTTTCGCTGATGCTCTTTTTGATGAAAGTGCTGCCGGTTTTCCCGGGGCATTTTTCGCCGGCAGAATGGATTGCCTTCGGGGTGTGGGTTGCGTTGGGAGCCGCACTGCACTGGGGAAAGAGCTGAAGTACGGCTCGTGTATACTTTCGAAGGCGAAACGCTCGCCAACGATGATTCCATTCCTCCATCTTGGGCCGCTATCGATTCCCACATTCGGGCTGATGGTCGCCACGGGCCTGTTGGCGGCGTCTTACGTGTTGCAGGCGGATTTTGACCGGCGGCGCGACGGCTTCCTGAAACAGGGCTACCTGAAGGAAAGCAAAGAGCCGAGTCACCACGATGAAGGCTTCCTGATCATTGGAATCGCGGGCATCTGCGGGCTCGTGGGCGCGCGGCTGTATCACGTCCTGGAGAGCCCGCGCGAGCTGATGGCCGACCCTTCGCTGCTGATCAGCCGGTTCGGATTTGCATGGTTCGGCGGATTTCTTGGCGGATTTATCGCGCTACTGTTCTTGGGGAAGCACTATCGCATTCCGACGTTGGAATTCATGGATCTGTGCTCCCCAGCGGCTTGCGTTGGGTACGCGATTGGACGAATTGGCTGCTTGCTCTCGGGCGACGGCGATTATGGCGTTCCGACGAAATTGCCGTGGGGCATGAGCTTCCCAAACGGCGTGGTTGCGACGACGGAACGCGTTCACCCAACACCCATCTACGAATTCCTGATCTGGATGCTGATTGCGGTGATTTTGTGGCAGATGGGGAAGAAAGCGCTGAGCGGAGAAGCGCCGGGAAAAGTATTTTGCGCTTACCTGATTTTGACCGGCGTCGCGCGGTTCCTTATCGAGTTTATCCGCATCAATCCGCGGTCATTTTTTGCCATGTCCAACGCGCAGACAGCAAGCCTCGTTTCGGTGATTTTGGGAATCATCCTTGCATTCCGAATCAAAGCCAGCCCGCAAAAGGGAAGCTCCACAGCAGCACAAGCAGACTGAAGGAATCTGAAAGCTATTCTGCTGGGGACTTTTGCTACAGCATTTGGCGCAAGACGTATTGCAGGATGCCGCCGTGGCGGTAATACAAAACTTCTTCCGGCGTATCCACGCGCGCGATAGCCGTGAACGCCTTCACTTTTCCGTCTTGGGACTTCGCGTGGACGGTGATGGGTTTTTTCGGCGAGAGCGAGATGACGCCTTCGGTAATGAAGATTTCCTGGCCCGTCAGGCCGAGCGATCCGCGGTTTTCGCCGGGTTTGAATTCGAGCGGCAGCACACCCATGCCAACAAGATTGCTTCTGTGAATGCGCTCGTAGCTTTCCGCGATAACCGCGCGCACGCCCAGTAGGCGCGTGCCTTTGGCCGCCCAGTCGCGCGAGGAACCGGAGCCGTATTCTTTCCCGGCAATCACTACCAGCGGCACTCCCGCTTCGCGATACTTCACGGCGGCGTCGTAAATGGACATTTTTTCGCCGCCGGGCTGGAAGAGCGTCCAACCGCCTTCGGTGCCGGGAGCGAGTTGGTTGCGCAGACGGATGTTCGCAAATGTGCCGCGCATCATCACTTCGTGATTGCCGCGGCGCGCGCCGTAGGAGTTGAACTCATGCGGCTTGACGCCGTTGGTGATGAGATATTTCCCCGCGGGGGAATCCACCGGAATCGAGCCGGCGGGCGAAATGTGATCGGTGGTCACACTGTCGCCCAAAACAGCCAGCACGCGCGCGCCGCGAATATCGGCGAGCGGCGGCGGAGTCTCCGGCATATTTTCGAAGTACGGCGCCATCTTGATGTAGGTCGATTTCGCGTCCCACTTGTACGTGTCGCCCTTGGGGATAGGCATGGATTTCCAGCGGGCATCCCCTTCGAAGACTTCTCCATATTCCTTGGTGAATTGCGATGTGGAGACGGCCGAACGCACCGCGCTCTCAACTTCTTGCGACGTCGGCCAAACATCTTTCAGGTAAACCGGCTTGCCCGCGGTGTCATTACCAAGCGGCTCCGTGGTGATGTCCATATCCATGCGTCCCGCGAGCGCGTAAGCAACGACGAGCGGCGGCGAGGCCAGATAGTTGGCCCGCACGAGTGGATGAATGCGGCCTTCGAAATTGCGGTTGCCGCTGAGAACCGCGACGGCCACCAGATTATTTTCTCTGATGGCTGCGCCAATGGGTTCCGGCAACGGGCCGCTGTTGCCGATGCACGTGGTACAACCGTAGCCGACGAGATGAAAATTCAACTTGTCCAAATATGGCGTGAGCCCCGCTGCCTGCAAATAATCCGTGACCACTTTCGAGCCAGGCGCGAGGCTGGTTTTCACCCAAGGCTTGATGTGCAAACCGCGCTCGACGGCTTTTTTCGCGAGCAAGCCCGCGCCGATCATCAACGAAGGGTTTGAAGTGTTCGTGCAGCTCGTGATGGCCGCAATGACCACGGCGCCGCTCGAAAGGTCGAACGCATCGCCATTGTTGCGCACGGGAACGCTCTTCGAAGGCGCTCCTTCCACAACTTTGGTGAACGAAGATTTTGCCTGTCGCAGCGGCACGCGGTCTTGCGGGCGTTTGGGGCCCGCAACGGCAGACTCTACGGTGCCGAGGTCCAGTTCGAGCGTATCGTTGAACAGCGGCGCGGGGGTTTCGTCCGTCCGGAAAAGCATTTGCTCTTTACAGTAGGCTTCCACGAGCGCGATCTGTTCCGAAGCCCGGCCGGTAAATTGCAGGTAGGCGAGCGTCTCTGCATCAACGGGGAAGAATCCCATGGTTGCGCCGTACTCTGGCGCCATGTTGGCGATGGTGGCGCGGTCGGGAACGCTCAAGCTGGAGAGGCCGGAGCCGTAAAACTCGACAAACTTTCCTACCACGCCTTTTTTGCGCAGCATTTCCGTGACCGTCAGAACCAGGTCCGTCGCGGTTGCGCCTTCGCGCAAACGCCCGTGTAGACGAAAGCCAACGACTTCGGGAATGAGCATCGAAGAAGGCTGGCCGAGCATGGCGGCTTCGGCTTCGATCCCGCCGACGCCCCAGCCAAACACGCCAAGCGAATTCACCATCGTGGTGTGCGAATCGGTGCCGACCACGGAATCGGGATAAGCTTCCCAGCGATTGCCAAACGGTACACCGCAAACGACGCGCGCCAGGTATTCGAGGTTTACTTGGTGGCAGATGCCCGTGTCCGGTGGAACGACTTTGAAATTATGGAACGCCGTTTGTCCCCAGCGCAGAAACGCATAGCGCTCGACGTTGCGCTGAAATTCCAGTTCCGCGTTCAGGCCGAAAGCATTGACGCTGCCGAAATTGTCCACTTGCACAGAATGGTCGATCACAAGTTCGGCTGGGAAGAGCGGGTTGATGCGTTTGGCATCGCCGCCCATCTTCACAAAAGCTTCGCGCATGGTGGCCAGATCCACAATCGCAGGCACGCCCGTGAAGTCTTGGAGCAGCACGCGCGCAGGCATGAAGGCAATTTCTTTTTCGGGGGCGCCTGGCTTCCAGCGCGCCAGGGCTTGAATATCCTCAGGACGAACGAAGCGACCGTCTTCGCAGCGAAGCAGGTTTTCAAGAAGGATGCGGAGCGAGAAGGGGAGTTTTGCCAGTTCCGCGAGGCGCTGATTTTCGAGGAGTTCGAGGCGGTGAATTTCGAAAGTCTGGGCGCCGACGTTGAGTTTATCGCGTGTGCGGAAGGAATTCCCTGCGTTGATGGCCATCCTTGCGATCCTTTCGCTCTGGAGAGCAGCTTTCTATGATAACCGAAATCGCATCCGCGCGCCGCGCGGGTATACTAGTAGGAAGGTGAACATCGTTTTGATATCGACCTATGAGCTGGGGCGGCAGCCTTTTGGGCTGGCCTCGCCCGCGGCCTGGTTGCGAGAACGCGGACACCAGGTGACTTTACTCGACTTGTCGCGGCAGCCGCTCGATGAGGCGGCGGTTCGCCAAGCTGCGCTCCTCGCCGTGTATCTGCCCATGCACACGGCGACGCGGCTGGCAGCGCAGCTCCTTCCAACGCTGCGCAAGCTAAATCCCGCTGCGCATCTCTGTGGCTACGGTCTGTATGCGCCGATGAATACGGAATATTTGCGGACGCTGGGCGTTTCCACCGTTCTTGGCGGCGAGTTCGAAGAAGGGCTGGTGCATCTGGCGAACCGCCTCGGTCACAGCGCGAGTAAAAACGGTATGTCCGGCGTGTCGCAGCCCGAGCCGCGGATCTCGCTGGCCCGGCAGAAATTCATTCCGGCCGATCGGCAAGGACTTGCGCCCCTTGCGAAATATGCACACGTCATTCTTCCTTCCGGCGAGCACCGCGTCGCGGGCTACACCGAAGCGAGCCGGGGATGCAAACATCTGTGCCGTCATTGCCCCATCGTCCCCGTCTACCAAGGTGTGTTCCGCATAGTGGATCGCGAAGTCGTGCTCGCCGACCTCCGCCAGCAAGTGGCGGCCGGAGCGCAGCACATCACCTTCGGCGATCCTGACTTTTTCAACGGTACTGGGCACGCATTGGCTGTTGTCGAAACCCTGCAAAAGGAATTTCCCAGGCTAACCTACGATGTGACCATCAAGATCGAGCATTTGCTCAAGCACAGGCAGCACCTTGCGATGCTGCGGGACACGGGTTGCCTTTTCGTCACGAGCGCGGTGGAATCCGTAGATGACGAAGTTCTGCGACGCCTCGACAAAGGTCACACACGCGCCGATTTCCTCGAAGTCAATGGCATCTTTCGCGAGTTGGGTTTGGCCTTGCAGCCCACCTTCGTGCCCTTCACGCCCTGGACAACTCTGAATAGTTACCTCGAGCTACTGCATGTCTTGCGCGAAAACGAGCTGGTCGAAAATGTCGCGCCAATCCAACTCGCCATTCGGCTCCTGATTCCCGCGGGCTCGCGCTTGCTGGAACTCGAAGAAGTGCGGCGTCTGGTTGGCTCGTTTGATCCTTCCGCGCTCGTTTACCCCTGGCGGAATCCGGATCCGCGTGTTGACGCACTTGGCGAAGAGATTGAAGCGCTCGTTGCTACCAGCGAAAAGCTTAAGCGCCCGCGCCGGGCGATCTTTGAGCGCATCTGGAACGCGGCACACGAAGCAGCGGGCCTGGAAGCGGAGTTCGCGGCGCAGCCAACCCTTGTGTCGCGCGCGGCAATCCCGTACCTCAATGAGCCCTGGTACTGTTGAGCCGAACCGAAGCGGGACCAGTTGGTTCCGTTTGCTCAAGCCAAAGAATCTTTGCCGCCGACGGGGTCGTTTGTTTGAAGTGAGGGCCCTTGTCTCCCGCAGCGACAAAAACGCGTAATCCGGCCAAACGCTTGCTGCTCTTTACCGCGAAACTGGGCTACCAGACGCGGAGCTTCGAAGACCTGGCGCGCACGCTGGGCGTGCAACTCGTTTATGTCACGGATCGCTGCAAGCAACTTGAAGATCCCTGGGGCGACCACGCGATCCCCGTGCATTTCGAATCTCCGGAGAAGGCCGCGCATACGGTGATGGGAGCTTTGCGCGGCCAAGATGTCAGGGGAATTTTAGCCCTGGGGGATCGCCCGGCTGCTGCCGCGGCTTATGCCGCACGCGGCCTCGGAATCGACTACAACCATCCCGCTGCCGTAGAGGCTTGCCGGAACAAGTTGCGGATGCGCGAAGTGTTTCGAGACGCGGGGCTGCGCGTGCCTTGGTTTCGCGGTTTTCCCGTCGATCCGACACCCGAGCCTGCGCTTGCAGGCATTTCATTTCCTTGTGTGTTAAAGCCGCTTTCCCTTTCTGCAAGCCAGGGGGTGATGCGCGCCGACAATGGCAAAGAATTTCTCGCGGCCGCGGAGCGTCTTCGCCGGTTGCTCGAGTCCGCCGAGATTCGCGCCACGCGCGAGCCGAATCTCGATCAAATGATCGTGGAAGGCTACCTCCCCGGCAAGGAAGTGGCCGTCGAAGGGCTTTTCACCGACGGTGTTTTACGAATCCTGGCGATTTTCGACAAGCCTGATCCGCTCGAAGGCCCGTATTTCGAAGAGACCATCTATGTCACGCCGTCCAGGCTTCCAGAATCAACGCAGCGTCAAATCGAGAAGTGCGCAGAAGACGCAACAAGGGCGGCGGGCCTGACGCACGGGCCGGTTCACGCAGAGTTTCGAATCAACGACGAAGGGGTATGGCCCATTGAAGTTGCAGCGCGGCCCATTGGCGGCCTCTGCGCACGAGCGTTGAAGTTTCGCGCGAGCGGCGCACACGAAGAGATCGGGCTGGAAGAGTTGCTCCTTCGCCACGCACTTCAGATGCCCGGAAGCGACGCGCCGCGCGAAGCGCAAGCTTCTGGCGTAATGATGATTCCCATTCCACGGAGCGGCATTTTGGAAAGTGTTTCCGGAGTCGAAGCCGCTCGCGCGACCCATCGGGTTACTGAACTCATCATCACCGCGCGGCTGCACGATTACATTGCCGGTTGGCCCGAAGGTTCAAGCTATCTGGGATTTCTCTTTGCAAAGGGAAGCACGGCGGAAGAAGTGGAGGGCGCCATCCGCGAGGCGCACAAAAAATTGCGTTTCAGCATCGCGCCGCGCCTTCCGGTCGAGCATCCTGCGACACATCGGATTCCGGCAGGCGGCTAGTCATCCCTTGGCTTTGGGGGGAACGTATCCCTCCGGCAATTTCGCGCCTTCGCCAAAGAAGAACTGCTCCATCTGCTCGCCCATAATCTTCTGCGAATTGGGATCCAGCGGGTTGAGGTGGTACTCGTTCATGACCATCTTCGAGTATTCGAGCCACAGCTTCCAGGCGTCTTTCGAAACATTCTCGTAGACCCGTTTTCCCAGCTCCCCTTGCCAAGGGATGCGATCCAGCCCCGGCAATTCCTTCCCAAATTTGACGCATTTCACCATGCGCGTTCCGGGTTTCACCGGTTCGCCCGGCGTTGGCGCTGGCGTCGGATCGCAGGATTCGTTGGCCATGCTCTTCTCCTGTACGTTCTTCTCTTTTTTACCTTACTGCAAGTTTGAGCAAAATCCTAGCCGCTCGCGCTGTCTCGGCCGTCTTCCTCAGGAAGGAGCTTGCTTCCACGCTGTGAATTTTGCAGGAACGGGAATTTTTTGAGACATTCGACTGTCTGTTTGATGAATTCTGAGAAGAACCGGAGGAATCGACTTGCCCAAAATCACCACCTTCTTTTGGGACATCGGCGGAGTCATCCTGACCAACGGCTGGGACCGCGAATCGCGGAAAGAAGCCGCGGCCACGTTTCGTTTCGATTGGGAAGAATTCGAGGACCGGCATGACCTCTCCTTTCCTGCATTCGATAGCGGGCTAATCACTCTGAATGAGTATCTTGACCGCACGCTCTTCTATCGTGCCCGTTCGTTCTCCCGTGAAGAATTCACGGCATTTATGTTCGCACAATCCAAGGAATATCCGGAAACGCGGGCGATTTTGGACAAGGTGACCAGTGCGCAGGAATATTTTATTGGCGCTATCAACAACGAGCCTCTGGAACTCAACCAATACCGCATTGAGGCTTTCAACCTTCGCCGAAATTTTCTGGTTTTCTTCAGCTCGTGCTACGTGCGTTCGCGAAAGCCGGAAGAGGCGATTTTTCGCGTGGCGCTGGAAGTAACCCAGCGGCCACCGGAGCAGTGCCTCTTTATCGACGATCGGCCATTGAATCTGGAGAGCCCTCGAAAACTCGGCATGAACACGATTCATCACCAGAACGCGGAGCAACTGCGCGCGGAGCTTGAAAAATACGCTGTTGCGGTATAGTAACGCCACGGGGTTCGGCCGACTCAAATAGGCGGAAGGAGAAACGATGGCTGGGGAGACTGGTCGTTACGGGTCGGTCTACGGCGGAGTCGCAGAGCCCTGCACGGTGGTTCTGTTCGGCGCATCGGGAGATCTTGCGAAGCGCAAAGTCATCCCTGCGATGTACGACCTCGCAACGCACAATGCATTGGGGCCGCGCTACGCCATCGTCGGATTTGCTCGTACGGCGATGACCGAAGATTCTTTCCGCAGCGGTTTGGGCGAAGCGGCAAAAACGATTTCCGAGGTGGGACCAATTGATCCCAAACAGTGGGACGAATTCGCCTCCCATCTTTATTATTGCCCTGGAGATTATGCCAATCCGGAATCCTATGCGCAGCTCTGCAAGCGCCTGACGGAACTGGAGGCAGCCAAGAATTTGGGCGGAAATCGTCTTTTCTATCTTTCCACGCCGCCCGAAGTCTATCCCGACATCGTCCAGCAACTTGGGCGGGCTTGCATCGCCCGCCCGATCTCGCCGAACTCCTGGACGCGCATCATCATCGAGAAACCCTTTGGACGTGACCTTGCTTCCGCGAAAGCCCTCAATCAAATTGTTCTTAACGTGTTCGATGAAAAGCAGGTCTATCGCATCGACCACTACTTGGGCAAGGACACAGTGCAGAACCTTCTGGTGCTGCGCTTTGGCAACGGCATTTTCGAGCCGCTCTGGAACCGCAACTATGTGGACCACGTCCAAATCACTGCGGCCGAGACTCTCGGCGTCGAGCGCCGCGGCGGCTTTTACGAAACCGCCGGCGCGCTCCGCGACATGATTCAGAGCCACGTGCTGCAACTTACTTCTTTAGTTGCCGTGGAACCGCCCGCCGCCTTCGACGCCACCGCAGTGCGAAATGAAAAATTGAAAGTGCTGCAATCCATTCGCCCGTTCAATCTCGAAATGGTCGCGCAGTCCGTCGTTCGGGGACAATATGCGCCGGGAAAAATTGGCGACAAACCGATCCCGGGCTACCGCGATGAGCCCGGCGTAAACGCTGCTTCGAAAACGGAAACTTTTGTCGCCGGAAAATTGCTCATCGACAATTGGCGCTGGGCCGGCGTTCCTTTTTATATCCGCACGGGCAAGCGCCTCGCCAAACGCAGCACCGAAATCATGATTCAGTTCCACTGCGCCCCGCACATCGTGTTTCGAGAGCGGGAGGTGGAACCCAATCGTCTGGTTCTGAACATCCAACCCGACGAAGGAATTTCCATCAGCTTCGGCGCCAAGCGTCCCGGCACAGAAATGAGCATTGGAAACGTGACCATGGATTTCAGGTACCGCGAAGGATTCGGAGACACCACGCGGAGCGCTTACGCCACGCTGCTGAACGATTGCGTGCGCGGCGACGCCACGCTTTTCGATCGCGGCGACAGCGTCGAAGCCGCGTGGGCGCTGGTGGATCCCATCCTGGACGTTTGGAGCGCCGCGCGGACCGCCAAAGTGCCGCAATATCCGGCCGGAAGCTGGGGACCCCGGGAGTCCGATCTTCTGCTCGAACGCGACGGCCGTCGGTGGTATAACCCATAGTTGCATTATTTCTTCAACCGATTTAAAAAAGGCGATTACAAGGGGGTTCGGTGATCCTTGCGGGAGATGTGGGCGGCACCAAGTGTAATCTGGCGCTGTTTTCCGAAAGGGATGGCAACCTCACCCCGGTTTTCCGCCACCGCTTTGCCAGCAAGGAATTTGCGCAGTTTGATTTGATCGTCAAGGAATTTTCGCGCCAAGCTTCCGAACATCTGGGCGGCGAACGAATTAATGCCGCCGGATTCGGCATTGCCGGTCCCGTCATCAACGGCCGCGTGCGCGCTACGAACCTTCCCTGGGTCGTGGAAACCGATACGCTCATCCGGGAACTCAAAGTTCCGCACGTTGTTCTCCTGAATGACCTTGGCGCATGGGGCCACAGCCTCGAACATCTTTCGCCAGACGATTTCTGCGTCCTGAATCCGGGCAAGCCCGAACCGGGTGGCACGCGTGCGCTGCTTGCAGCCGGTACCGGCCTGGGTGAGTCCATTCTGTTCTGGGACTCGGGACGTTACCGCGTCGTGCCCTCGGAAGGCGGCCACTCCGATTTTGCTCCCCATACGGAACAACAGATTGAGTTGCTCCGCTTCATGCGCCGCCGGTATCCCCAGGTGAGTTGGGAACTCATTCTTTCCGGCCGCGGTTTCCGCACCATTCACGAGTTCCTGGCGCCAAGAGTGATGCATGCTTCTTTTGAGGATCCGGACGCCGACCCCGCTCCGGAAATTACCCGGCGCGGCTTGGACAAATCCTGCCGCGTGTGTTCAGACACGGTGGATTTGTGGACCGCCATCTATGGCGCGGAAGCCGGAAATCTGGCGCTAAAGGTTCTCGCGCTGGGCGGCGTCTACGTCGCGGGCGGCATTGCCGTCAAAATTCTCGAAAAGATGAAAGACGGCACCTTCTACCATGCATTCAAAGACAAATGGAAATTCGAAGGGCTGCTCAGCAATATTCCCGTCTCCATCATCCTAAATGAATCCGCCCCGCTGCTGGGCGCGGCCTACGAGGCGCTCGCTGCAGCCGACAAATAGTTTTTAATTCCGCCAGTCTATTGCCGTGCTGGGATTGCCTCTCTCTTTGCAATTCTTTGGTAAGCTAATACGACGCGATTCCGCAAAGAACGGCCTTGCTGGATGTCTCCCCGATTTCAGACACAGGCCAGGGAGTGAAACATGAGCAGAGCAGTAACCACGCAAGTCCTCGAACTTGAGAATTACGTGAACGGCGCCTGGCGGCGGGCTACCGCCTCTGAATTTGCGGACGTTACCAATCCCGCAAGCGCGGAACTGCTGGCGCGCACGCCGCTTTCGTCACCGGCCGATGTGGATGCCGCCGTCGAAGCGGCATCCGCCGCGTTTCCCGCCTGGCGCCGCACTCCTCCCGGCGAGCGCATTCAATATCTCTTCAAGCTGAGAAATCTTCTCGAAGAAAATCTGGAAGAACTGTCGCGCATCATCACTACCGAAAACGGAAAAACTTTCGCCGAGTCCAAGGCGGAGATGCGCCGGGCGATCGAAAATGTCGAAGTCGCCTGCGGCATCCCCATGATGATGCAGGGCTACAACCTGGAAGACGTCACGCCGGGCGTCGACGAAATGCAAATTCGCCAGCCGCTCGGCGTCGTAGCGGCTATCACGCCATTCAATTTTCCGGCGATGGTCCCTTATTGGTTTCTGCCGTACGCCATCGCTTGCGGAAATACGTTCATTTTGAAGCCGTCCGAGCGCGTGCCGCTGTCGATGCGCCGCGCATTTGAATTGCTCGAAAAAACTGGTTTGCCAAAAGGTGTGGTCAATCTCGTGAACGGCGGCCGCGACGCCGTTAACGCGCTTTGCGACCATCCGCAGGTGCGTGCTATCAGCTTTGTCGGCTCAACGCCCGTAGCCAAGCATGTGTACACGCGTTCTGCCGCCAGCGGCAAGCGCATGCAGTGTCAGGGTGGCGCGAAGAACCATGTCATTGTCCTGGCGGACGCCGACATGGACCTGGCAACCCAAATCATCAGCGACAGCGCGTTTGGCTGTGCCGGGCAACGCTGTCTTGCCGTTTCCGTGGCGGTCACCATCGGCGAAGCGCAAAAGACCTTTCGCGACTCCATCGCGCACGCCGCCTCTAAGATTCAGGTCGGTAACGGCCTCGAACCGGGCATTCAAATGGGCCCGGTCATCAGCAAAGAGAGCAAGCAGCGCATCGAAGGTTTAATCGACGCCGGTGTTGGCGAGGGGGCAAAGCCAATTCTCGATGGCCGCAACAAGAAAATTCCGAAATACGAAGCGGGAAATTTCTTAACGCCTACGATTCTTGACAGTCTTCCTTCCACAAGCCCTCTCGCGCACACGGAAATTTTTGGCCCGGTCCTGAGCCTGATCCACGCAAATTCCGTGGACGAAGCCATGGAATTTCTCCGTCGCAGTCCGTACGGCAATCAAGCGTCGTTGTTCACGACCAGTGGCTCCGCTGCTCGCAAGTTTCGCTACGAAGCGCCTGCCGGTAATATCGGCATCAACATCGGCGTCGCCGCGCCGATGGCGTATTTCCCGTTCAGCGGGTGGAAAGAGAGTTTCTTCGGCATTTTGCACGGCCAGGGACGTGACGCGGTGGAATTCTTCACCGAATCGAAAATCGTGATCGAGCGCTGGTCGCGCCAGGAAACCCGCAAATTCTGAGCGTTCGGCATCACCAGTCACCCTTCCGCCTTTTTCCATTTAACTGTAAACTGTGGACGGTGAAGCTCTTTGTATGACCACAAAATCTTTCCATCTCGACATGCACGAGCAAATCGAATGCGCGCAGACGTTGGCTTCGCGCTTCTACACCGATCCCGCGATTCTGGAAGTCGAAAAGCCGCGCATTTTTCAGCGCACCTGGCAACTGGTCGGCACGCTTCATCAGCCTTGCGGCGAAGTGAATGGAATCAAACGCACCATCTCGGATCCGGAGAGTTTTTTCACGGTTGATGTCGTTGGCGAGCCAGTGATCGTCGTGCGCGACAAGCAAGGCACGCTGCGCGCCTTCAGCAACGTGTGCCGCCATCGCGCTGGTCCGATTGCTTTGGGCAGCGGCTGCCACCATGTCCTGCGCTGCCAGTATCACGGCTGGACCTATACCCTCGACGGCCGCCTGATTGGCACTCCGGACGTCGATGGCGTCGAGTTCTTCGACCGCAGCACTATGGGCATGGTGCCGCTGCGCTGCGAAACCTGGGGCCAATTCCTTTTCGTAAACTTCGATCTCCACGCCGAGCCACTCTCCGCGTACCTGGGAAAAATTCCCGAGCAGGCTCGCGGCTTCCAATTCGAAGGTTTGGAGTTCGCCGAGCGCCGCGACTACGTGATCGATTGCAACTGGAAGGTGTATGTCGACAACTATCTCGAGGGCTACCACATTCCCATCGCGCATCCCGGCTTGATGAAGGAAATCGATTACGCGCAATACCGTACCGACACGTTTCGCTATTATTCGCAGCAATTCGCGCCCATTCGCGCGATGAAACCGGAAGATGCTGGCCAGCGCCTCTACGCGCCGGGCTCCGGTTTGCAGGATGCGCTGTATTTCTGGATTTTTCCCAACCTGATGCTCAATATTTATCCGGACAATATCTCTACAAATGTGATTGTGCCCCTCTCCCACGAAAAAACGCTCACCATCTTCGAATGGTTCTTCCACGATGGGGCTTTGCAGGAAAATCGCCAACGCATCGAGCGCGCGGTGGCCTTCAGCGACGAGGTGCAGCAGGAAGACATCGGCCTGTGCGAAAACGTCCAGAAAGGTTTGCGCTCTTCTACCTACGACCGCGGGCGCTATTCCGTGAAACGCGAGAACGGCGTCCATCACTTTCACAGGGTTCTGAACGAATTCCTCGCCCGGCCCTAAGCGGCCGCCAACGACCCCGTGATTATTCTTTTGATGGGGCCTGCTGGGTCAGGAAAAACCACCGTTGGTGAATTGCTGGCAGCACAACTCTCCTGGCAATTTGCCGATGGCGACGATTTTCATCCGCCCGCAAACATCGCGAAAATGTCTCGCGGCATTCCGCTAACTGACCAGGACCGCCTTCCCTGGCTGAAGTCCATCCGCGATGCCATGCAGCAATGGCAGGCGCAGGGGAGAAGCGTCGTTCTGACCTGCTCCGCGCTGAAGCGCAGCTACCGAGACTTGCTGGGGGTTCATTCGAAAGCGAAAGACGTCAAGCTCGTCTATCTGAAAGGCACCTACAACCTGCTGCTCGAACGCCTCCATTCCCGAAAAGGCCACTACATGAAGGAACAAATGCTCTCGAGCCAGCTCGCCGATCTCGAAGAGCCCGGCGGTGATGCCCTGGCCATCGACGTGGCAAAGTCGCCTGAAGAAATCGTCTCCGAAATCTGCAAAGGTCTCTCGTTGTAAGGGAGCAGCATCCTTACAGTCCTACGGCTTTGCCGGTGCCGGAGCGGGCTGCGAACTCGGCGCCGCCGGCGTCGTCCCGTAATTGAAATTCACCTTGGGCGCCTGCCGCGCGCCTTCTTCCGTCTTGAAGTACGCGTCGTTGCGCGCGAAACCGCCCATGCTTGCCACGAGATTGTTGGGGAACAGCGAGAGAAATGTGTTGTAGTCCTGCAGCGTCTCGTTGTAGCGGCGCCGCTCGACAGCGATGCGGTTTTCCGTCCCCGCGAGTTCATCCTGCAACCGAAGGAAATTTTCATTGGACTTCAGTTGCGGGTAATTCTCTACGACCACCAGCAACCTTCCCAGCGCGTTATCCAATTGGCCGTTCGCGGCAATCTTCTCCGCGGGCGTGTGCGCGCTCAGCAACGCCGACCGCGCTTTGGCGATGTCACCAAAAACAATCTGCTCCTGCACGGCGATTCCTTTCACCGTCTCGACCAGATTTGGGATCAAGTCCGCACGCCGTTGCAGAACCACGTCCACCTGCGACCACGCCGCATTCACCGCTTCGCGCTTAATAGCCATCTGGTTTCTGCGGCTGATGAACGAGCCTCCCAAACTCAGCGCGATGATCACCAGAACGGCCAGAACAATCAGGAGATTTTTCATATCTACCTCGATTTTTTGATTTCAGTTGCCCGTCTTCTTCACGCGCTGCCATTCCCGCTTCGGAAAATGATGGTCGAGCGCGTGCAACACTCTTTCCAGCCCTTTGAGATACGCGCCATACGCCGGAACGATATCGCCATGAAATTCGCCGCTCTCGCGCAGTTGCAAAAGCGCGTCGAACGCGGATTGGTCTGCACCCGTCAGCGCCGCGGCTCGCGCGACAATTTCCTGAGCATGCGTCGGTGCCGTTTCTCCAAACGCAATGACCGTATGGCGGAGCAGCGCCAGCACGCCGGAAAAAGATTTTCGCAGCACCGGCGCCAGTTCGTGAGCGTTTCCCGGCGCTCGCAGATAATGCTGTCTTAGTTTCAGTAAAATGGTCCGCAGGTCATGCTCAATCTGCAGCCGATGCAGATTCATCGGCACTTCGATTTTCGCGACCAAGTCTTCCCCATACAGCACGCGGCGTCCCTGCCTCATGTCCAGGATTTCAATCGCAAAAACGTCAGCGGCTTGCCGCAATTCCTCGTGCGTGAAAAAAAGCGGCGCGGGCTCTTTCTGCTCCACGCACCACCATTTCACCACCCCTGCCAGCCGGCCGAGTTCTTCCACGGACAGCGAACGCAAAATACAAACAACGTTGAGGTCCGAGTGCCCCTCGCGAAAATCTCCGCGCGCTGCCGAACCAAACAAAATGACGCACTCCAAGTTGCTGGCCGCAAATTCTTTTAACCGTTTCACCAGTTCCGTCAGTCTTGCATCCGTAGAAAGCATTTCCGCCTCATTCTTAAATTCGACCGCGTTGCTTCGGTTCGGCTCGTTTCAAATCACTTTTTACCAGCTTCCCGACGCGCCCCCGCCTCCGCTGCTCCCGCCGCCAAATCCGCCAAATCCTCCTCCTCCTCCCCAGCCTCCCGATCCGCCCCCAAACCCGCCTCCGTTCCACCCGCCACCCCAAGATCCACGGCGGGAGGTATTAGCCATCATCCCGAGCAAGAACCACAGCAGGCCGCTCCCGCCGGATCCTCCTCCACGCAATCCGCGTCCTCCCGAAGCGCGGCCCAGAAGCGAAAACAAAAGAAACAGTCCCACGAAGAGCCAGAAGAGCCCGCCTCCGCCGCCCTTGCTGCTATGCCGGATCCGCCGCACCGGCGGCTCGCCGCTCAATGTGACATTTGCATCGTCGGCGATGTACTTTGCCAATTGCCATGCGCCGATTTCCACCGCGTCGCCATAATCGCTTTGCCTGAGATACGGCACCATGGCGCGCCCCGCGTCCCCGGCGCGCGCATCATTAATGATCGGCTCGAGGCCGTAGCCAACCTCGATGCGATACTTGCGGTCATTGGGCGCCAACAACAAAAGTACACCGCGATTGTCTTTTTTGCTGCCGACGCCAAGCTGCTTGAAGAGGTCGACCGCGTAATACTCGACGCTTTCTCCTTCCAGCGAACGTACTGTCACGATAGCCATCTGCGCGCCGGTCTTCTGTTCCAGTTCGGTGCACAATGCTTCTAGGCGCGCTTTCTTCTCCGCGCCAATGACTCCCGCCAGGTCCGTAACGTAGCCCGTCGGATGAATGCTCTTGATATCTTCGGCGCGCGTGCAAACCGCGCTGGCAAGCGCCGCGCACAGCAAGACAGCTGTTCGAAAAAAGGACGAAGTGCGCATGGGGGATTAGTTTTTGTCCGCTTGGCTTCCTCTATTTCTACGTTGGGCCGGCCACAAAATATCATCCTACCCGTGACTTCCTGGGATTGCGACTTTTTGCGAAAGAATCCGTGATGCCGGTCACACAATTGCCTGGCCGGAGTAGCTTGGATCTGAAGAACGCCGTCACCGCAGGCCATGCTCGCTAGGGGAATCTCGCGCAAGTTTTCTGCGCGATTTTTCTCAAGCTAGAAGTGCTAACGCGCTCAAATCGTTTTTACCTTGTTAGATCGGCACTGAACACAAACGATTTACATTTTCCTACCGTTTAACTGCTTTCGCTGGTCGGGTGATTGCTCGTTGGTTCGCGGGGGATTCCGTAAAAAGAGGCAGTGTGACCAGGCAGCCGCGAACCATCCGTGTCCAGCACAGCCAGCGAAGATGCCTCCCATCACAAAGCTGACGTGACCGCTACACTCCCTCTCGTAACGAAAATCCCCCAAACGGAGGATTCTATGAAAGAGCCAATCATCGAGACCAACGGGTTGAAGCCCGTTCCCTTCGAGGAGTTTGAGGAGTGCACTACGCCGATGCAGGAATTCTTTGACATGATTGCGCGGCGTCCCTTCGAACTGCTTGGCGCCCCACCACGCTGCTTCACTCGCGAGTTCGAAAACTGGTTCAAGCCGAGCCTGAGCTGTTCCGTCCGGTCAACCTGAAGCTTTATGAGACCGAGGAGGCCATGCTGGTTCGCGCCGAAGTCCCGGGCTTCACCGAGAAAGACTGGAGGTCCATGTGGAGCCCTGGAGGCTGGTCATCACGGGCAAGAAGGAGTTCAAGGAAGAGAAGAAAGAAGTGCCCATGTTCAAGGAGAAGTTCAACCAGATCTACCGTACAGTGAAATTCCCATTCGAAGTTCGTCCGGATGATGTGCAGGCCAACCCTGAAGAACGGCGTGTTCCCTTATCCCGAAATTCATCGTATCCTTGGTTGACACGGAATTTTCCCCCGCACTTCTCCAAAGTGGCCGTTTCGCGTTTCAGGGAACGAGTACGTACGGCCCAAGGTCAATACGAATGAGCGACGTGAAGACAGCCCGGCCCGTCTGGAAGCCCGCCGGCAGAGTGCACACCGGCGAGCAGCCGTTCAAATATCCATTGACAAGGGAATTTGTCGAGCCCGATTGGCGCCGCCTGCCGGGCTACAAGGACGTCACCGCCGCAGAGTGGGAAACGGCCCTCTGGCAGCGCCGCCATACGGTCAAGAACCTCAAAGAACTTCAGGCCGTCTTCGGCCCGCTGCTGCCGCAGAGCCTCCTCGAAAGCATGGAGCGCGACATCAAAGAGCGCGCCACCATGTCCATCCTCATCCCGCCCCAAATGCTCAACACTATGGACGAAAAGGATTTGTGGAACGATCCCGTGCGCCGCTACATGCTTCCCGCGTTTGACGATCGCAATCCCGACTGGCCCAGCCATCCCAAATCCAGTCGCGACAGCTTGCACGAATCCGACATGTGGGCCGTTGAAGGGCTCACGCACCGCTACCCGACAAAAGTGCTCGCGGAAATGCTCTCGACCTGCCCGCAGTACTGCGGCCACTGCACGCGCATGGATCTTGTCGGCAACGATGTGCCCCAGGTCGTCAAGCTGCGTTTCCAGCTTCCACAAAAAGACCGCTACGAACAGATGCTGGACTACCTGCGCAAAACCCCTTCCGTGCGCGACGTGGTCGTCTCGGGCGGCGACATTGCCAACATGCCCATCGCACAGCTCGAGCCCTTCGTCTCCGCGCTCATGGACATTCCCAACATCAAGGACATTCGCCTGGCCACCAAGGGGCTCATGGGCATTCCCCAGCATTTCCTGCAGGACGAAGTTTTGAAGGGACTCGAACGCTTGGCCAAAAAAGCGCGCGAGCAGGATGTGGATCTGGCGCTGCACACGCACGTGAACAACGCCAGCCAGATCACGCCGCTGGTGGCCAAAGCGACCAAGAAAATTCTGGAGCTTGGCTTCCGCGATGTTCGCAATCAAGGCGTGCTGTTGCGCGGCGTAAATACCAACGCAAAAGACTTGCTCGAGCTCTGCTTCACGCTCCTCGATCGCGCCAAAATCATGCCGTATTACTTCTACATGTGCGACATGATTCCCAACGCGGAACACTGGCGCCTGGCCATCCACGAAGCCCAGCAGCTGCAGCACGACATCATGGGCTACCTGCCCGGGTTCGCCACGCCCCGCGTGATTTGCGACGTGCCCTTTGTCGGCAAGCGCTGGGTGCATCAGGTCAAGGAGTACAACCGCGAGAAGGGCATCTCCTACTGGACCAAAAATTACCGCACGGGCATCGAAGCCAACGATCCCGAAGCGCTCAATCGCCTCTACGAGTATTACGACCCCGTCTACACCCTGCCCGCCTCCGGCCAGGAATGGTGGCGCCGCCAAACCCCCGTCTTTGCCGAGCGCTAGCGGGCAGGGAAGAACAAAAATTTCTGTTGGGGTGAAGGCACCGCGGCGCTTTCTTCGCTGGCCGTCGTTTGACAAACCACAATGGTCCAGAAATCCGCCCCTTGCAAATGTCGATACACCCCGTTGGCCGGTCCGTTCTCGAATCTACCTCCCGAGCGAAGCCCCTAATCTTGTACCCGAATTCTTCTTGCAGCTATGTGTTCTTGTCTGTTCTTGTCCATGCGTCCTTCAGTAAGTAAACCACGCGAGTCGCTCCGGAATCTGCAAGAAATTCAGGGCGGGATTCGTTCCGCTTTCTCCAAGAAGACACGACCACCGCGATATTCGCGTTGACACCTGCTCAGTGCTACTCTACAATTAACGTTTATCTCTAAGGGGAAAGGTGTGACTGAACGCGATGAGGACGTACGTAGCCAAAGGAGCTGAGGCAGAAGCTCTGAAAACGGGCGCGAACTGGTATGTCGTGGACGCCACGAACGCCGTGCTGGGGCGTTTGGCCACCAAAGTGGCGCGGATTTTGATCGGCAAGGATAAGCCGAGCTTTACTCCGTACCTGGATTCCGGCGACCATGTGGTCGTGATTAATGCGGACAAGATCCGTCTGACGGGAAATAAGCTGGAGCAGAAGGTGTATCGCACGCACAGCGGCTATCCGGGCGGACTGAAGACCGTGCCGGTGAAGCGCGTTCGCGAGTCCCGGCCGGAGTGGATTGTGCGCGAGGCGATTCTCGGGATGCTCCCGAAGAATAAGCTGCAAGCGCGTCGGGCCAAGAAATTGCGCGTGTACCGCGATGCGTCAGGTTTGGCGCGGCACGCCGGGCAGAAGCCGCAAGCAGCGGCGATTTGAAGCGCGGCACGAGAAGGCACAATGTAAGTTCTTTAGAATCAACACTTGCAGCACGTTTTATCCGTGTTGATTTTAAACGGCTTACGGGATTGCTAACCCCCCTTTAGAATCCGCACTTACAGAAAATGGGGGAGGGGGCAGCCCCAGGTTGCGGTTACAGACTATTTCTGAAGATTCGGTCAAAGCTGCTGGTGGTTGCCCAGTTGTTGTAAACGAGATTCAGAGTTTTTGCGCACGTTGCTGTTCCTATCTACGCGGGTCCGGTGCAGGCCTTCGCAGGGAAGCAGCTAGGTGTGGGGCAAGGGCGAGAGTGGGGCGTCTCAGCCGGTCGCCACGCTTCGGTGCCGCTTGTCGGCGGGACTGGGAAGTGAAGGACCTAGCGGCCCGGGCCACGGTTTCTGGTTTTTGAGAGTCAGGAGGAACGTTGAGTACAGCAGGTACGCCCGTGGCGGGCACACACACATGGTTTTTGGGGACAGGGCGGCGCAAAGAGTCGGTCGCTCGCGTGTTCCTTCGCGCGGGTTCGGGGAAGTTCACGGTGAACGACCGATCCGTGGAGCAGTACTTTCCGAATCATGCGTGGAAGCATGAAGCGATCGAGCCGCTGAAATTCACTAACTTGGCCGACCAAGTGGACGTGGTAGTGAGCGCGCGCGGCGGCGGCATCGGCGGGCAGGCGGGCGCGGTGCGCATGGGATTGTCGCGCGCGATTGCGCGGTTCAACCAGGAGCTGCGGCCATCGTTGCGGAAGAACGGATTTTTAACGCGCGATTCCCGGATGAAGGAACGCAAGAAATACGGGCAGAAGGGCGCCAGAAAGAAATTCCAGTTCACCAAGCGCTAGGCGCTTGGCGGGTCTTTGCTGGAACGCTTCTTTATCCTGAGGCGGCTAGCGGCATCCGAAGGGAGTTCGCGAAGCGTTAGTTTTTGTGATTCCGGGAAAGCCGGAGTCACAACGAGTTCCAGCGGGTTGGCGCGAGCCAACCCGCTGAGATCACGGCCGGCAAGCTGCCGGCAAGAGGCTGTTCTGCAGTTGTAGTGGCGGGTCTTCTTTGGGCTGAGGCTTCTCGCCGAGGCCAGACCCGTCCAACTCGCTGCCGCAAGCAGCTATTCCTTAAGGAGGGAACTTGGCAGTAGAAATTACGATGAAAGAACTGCTGGAGGCCGGGGTCCACTTCGGTCACCAGACGCGCCGCTGGAATCCGAAAATGAAAGAATATATTTTCGGGGAACGCAACGGCATCCACATTATCGACCTTCAGAAAACCCTTAAAATGTTTCGCGAAGCGAGCCGCTTCGTGAGCGAAATTTCCGCGCAAGGCAGGACCGTTTTGTTTGTGGGCACGAAGCGCCAGGCCCAGGAAGCCGTCGCCGAAGAGGCCAAGCGTTGCGGGGCGTTTTACGTGAACCACCGCTGGCTGGGCGGGACCTTGACCAACTGGGCGACACTGCAAAAATCCATCAAGCGACTGAAACTCTTGAAAGCCATGACCGAAGATGGGCGCATGGAACAGCTCTCGAAAAAAGAACGCGCGCGCCTGGACCGCGAGATGAAGCATCTCCACCAGAATTTGGAAGGCATTGAGAATATGTCGCAGTTGCCCGACGCCATGTTCGTGATCGACTCGAACGCCGAAGAGATTGCGGTGAAGGAGGCGCGCCGTATGGGCGTTCCCGTGGTTTCCGTGGTGGATACCAATTGCGACCCGGACGTGGTGGACTGGATCATTCCCGGAAATGACGATGCGCTGCGCGCCATTCGGCTGTTTACGACAAAAATCGCGGATTCGGTGGCCGAAGGACGAAACACCTACCAGCAGTCGCAAGTCGCCGAGCAAAAGTCTGCGGAAGATCAGGCTTTGGCCGAGGGTGTCGAATACGTGGACGCCAGCGCGTACGAACAGTACGAAAAGCAGGAAGGCGACTACGTGGAAGGCGCGGAACCGCAGGCGGAAGGCGCGGAAACCACCGTGCCTCCGGACGAAGAAGAGCGCTAAGAAACCTGCCCTGCTTGCCCGCCTGCCGCGGGCAGGCAGCAGGCAAGCCTGCCTAAGGTAGGCAGGCTGCGAGGGTGGGAGATTCCTTTGGCCCGCCCCGAACGGCTCGGGGGCGGGCCGTTCTGCAAGAAGTGGACGCAACACGATCTTAATGAGCAAGGAAAAGAAGGATGAGTACACAACAATCTGCCGTGCAAATTCCAGCCCAACTCGTAAAGGAATTGCGGGAACGGACCAACGCGGGATTCAGTGATTGCCGCGCCGCGCTGATCGAAGCCAACGGCGTGATCGAGAAGGCCATCGAAATTCTGCGCAAGAAAGGACAGGCCGCGGCCGCGAAGAAAGCCATGCGCGAAGCGAGCGAAGGATTGGTGGGCAGCTACATCCACGCCGGGGGAAAGATCGGCGTGCTCGTGGAGCTGAACTGCGAGTCGGACTTCGTGGCGCGCACCGAGCGTTTCCAGGCTCTCTGCCACGATATCGCTATGCACATCGCCGCGCTGGACCCGCGCTACGTGCGCCGCGAAGAAGTCACGCCGGAGATGCTCGAAAAAGAGCGTGAAATCTACCGCGCGCAGGCGCTGGCCACCGGCAAGCCCGAGCAAGTGGTCGAGAAAATCGTCAACGGCAAAATGGAAAAGTTCTATGAGGAGAATTGCCTCTACGAACAGCACTACATCAAAGATGAAAGCATGACCATCGGCGAGATGGTCAAGCAAGCCATCTCCGATCTCGGCGAAAACATCGTCATCAAGCGCTTCTCGCGGTTCAAAGTCGGCGAAGTGGTCGGCGGGCCATCCGCAGGTCCGGAAACGGCGCCGTCCAAGGCCTAAGAAACGACAATTTCATGGCAATCGATAGAGAGCACTCCGACCCGGTCGGGGCGCCTTTTTTTGTTTACCACGCCTCGGCGAAGTGCGAGGCCGGGGATAGTTTGTTACAATTCCGAAGATTTAAAGCTGCAAAATCGGAGACTCATGGCCTCGAAGAAGAATGGCATTACTCGAGTTGCGAAGAAACACAAGCCGGCGTACCGGCGCATCCTGCTGAAGCTTTCCGGTGAAGCGTTTCAGGGCCCGCAGGGGTTTGGCATTCACGGCGAAACGATTCTGTCCATCGCGCGCGAGCTCAAGGACGTGCATGCGCTGGGCGTGGAAACGGCCATCATGGTCGGCGGCGGAAACATTTTTCGCGGTGCGCGGCAGAAAGGTTTTGAGATCGATCGAGCGACCGGCGACTACATGGGCATGCTCGCGACGGTGATCAACGCCATGGCCTTGCAGGACGCGCTGGAAAAAGAAGGCGTGTTCACGCGCGTGCTGAGCGCCATCGAAATGAAAGAAGTTTGCGAACCGTTCATCCGGCGGCGCGCCGTACGCCATCTCGAGAAAGGCCGCATGGTGATTTTCGCCGCGGGCACGGGGAACCCATATTTTTCGACCGATACCGCGGCGGCGCTGCGCGCGATGGAAATCAAAGCCGACGCAATTCTGAAAGCAACGCGCGTCGAAGGAGTCTATGATGCGGATCCGGAACTGGTGCCGGACGCGCGGTTTTTTGCCGCGATTTCCTATCGCGAGGTGTTGAGCCAGAACCTGAAAGTGATGGACTCGACGGCGATTTCGCTTTGTATGGACAACGGCATGCCCATCGTGGTGTTTAACATGAACCGGCCGGGGAACATCAAGCGCGTGGTGTTGGGCGAGCGCGTGGGTTCGAAGGTGACGCCAGCTTAATTGGAAATTGGAAATCAGAAAAGAGAAAATGGTCGTTTGCCAAGGCTGGTTTCCTAATTTCGAATTTCCAGTTTCTATCTACCGAGGTAGAGTATGACGACGATTGCGACAACCAAAGACGCGATGGCGGCAGCCAAAACGCGTATGGAAAAAGCGGTGGAGGATTTTCGCAAGGAGCTTGCAACGCTGCGCACGGGGCGTGCCAACGCGGCCATCCTGGACGCCATTCGCGTGGACTACCACGGCACGCCCATGCCGGTGAACCAGTTGGGCACCGTGACGGTGCCCGAGGCGACGTTATTGGTCATTGCGCCGTGGGATCCCAGCGTCGTGCCGCTGATTGACAAAGCGATTCGCGCCTCGGATTTGGGGCTCAATCCCACGAACGACGGGAAAATCGTCCGCGTGCCCATGCCCGCGCCTACTGAGGAACGACGCAAGGAGATCGTCAAGCACCTGCACAAAATCCTGGAGAATCACCGCACCGCTGTGCGCAATATCCGGCGAGACATCAAGGAAGCCATCGACAAATTGGAGAAAGAAAAGAAAATCAGCCAGGACGAGCAGAAGCGCGCGCTTGAAGAGATGGAAAGGTTCACTCACGCGGAAACCAAGAAGATCGAGGACCTCTCCGCCGCGAAAGAAGAGGAAATCTTAGAGATTAAGTAGGAACTTAGGTCTTAGGTGGAACAGTTTTCGGCGACGCTTTCTCATTTGGCGCCGGCGAATTTGTTTTTGGTGGAGAGGATTCCGACCGTTCGAGCGTGAAGTCTTGCGCTTCGTCGGATTGAACGGCGTGAAGGAAGACGTTGTAGTCGGCGGAGCGATCGCCGGGAACTTCCCTCAAAATGAATTTGATGTGGCGCGAGGCCGTAATCGTCGAGCCATTCTCGGAATATTGCGAGGCATACGTGGCATAGTCGCGCTCGACGGAAATGCCAGCGGGAGGGCTGACAGAGGTTCCTGGAGGAAGATGAAGGATCATGCGGGTCTCGACTTCGAGCGGCGTGCCCAGCTCGATAGGGGCGCTTGCCGAGCCGGAAACGGACTTCGTGGGCGGATCCGGCAGACCCAACTGCGGCAACAGCGCGGGAATGCGCACGGTTTTCTTCGACCAGTCCACGAATTTCGGCTGAGTCAGCACGTACTCCACGGTGAAGGGCTCTCTCGTGGCGTAGGGATCAGAAGCGTTGACGGTAGTGACTTGCCCGCGGAAGCCGTCCGTGAGCGAGAGAAGCTGCGCTAGATCCTTCCATTTTTCTTTGCGCGATTGATGAAAGGCCACGCGCAGCACGAGTTCATTGTCCCCGCGCATGGTATAGTGCACTTTCGAGCCAAGCACTCCGTCCGCCGATAATGTGGCATCTACGTTGACATTCTGAGAAGCTGAAAAGGGAAGGTCCGTAGGGAGTGGCCGCCAGTTGGCGCTCGTGAAGTCGCCTCCGTCAAACAAAGTGAGGCTGAGCGCGGGTTTGCCCCTAAACTCAGAGGCGACGATGCCAAAGGGAGCGACCTCCAAGCTGGGATCAAGGGCAATGCGTTTCTTTTGTTCCGTCGCGATCACAAAGGCGTGCTGGAATGGTGTGGGACGAGCGAACTGCTTTTGCGTTTCCGGGGCACCCACGAGAACGATCTCTGCTTTAATTCCTGCCACGGTTGCGAAGTGAGCAAGCAAAGAACATTTCTCTTCGGGTGTTGCGTAACCCGAATCAAGGATTTCGGCAACATGACGCGACTGAAATCCGGTCACGCCTAGCGGCAGGTCAACGGTCTTAAGGGTCCGGGAGATGACGTCGTAGGCGGCTCGCAACTTTGATTCCGCGGTCTTAGAGTCTGGACCGAGTGAGCGCAGTCGATCGATTGCAGCCATCCGATCCGCGTCAGTCAAAGACACCAAGTGCGAACCTAGAAGCTCGACAAGCTTCCCCCAGCTTCCAAAGCGTGTGACGACTACGTCCGGTGTGGAAGTACCGTTATCGTCCATGGGGGCAGGCAGTTTCCGTGCTGCCGGTATCTCCCAGTCGTAAACAGAGCGAACGGAGCTGCCTTGCCCTGTGTTATGAAAGTCCGTCCATGGAACTGTCGCGTAAACGACGGGCAGAGGACCATTCCAAATCCCTTCTGGGCTGACGGTTGCGGTTGAGGTCAAATTGCCTGGGAGATCGAGATAAAAGATTTCTTGCGTCACAAGGCCGGAACGGTCGAAGGAGTGGTCGAGCCAGAAGTCGGGCGCGAGCGGATGATGAGAGACCGTTCGGACGACGCGATATTCGAGCGTGTCGCCGGGCTGGAGGCCCAGGATGCGCACAGACTTGACGCGCACGTCCTGATACGCAGGCGCGTTCACGACCGCGGGATTTGCGCGATCGGTGATGGCGCTAGGCAAAATGTCAGAAGTGCCGCCGCTCGCATGCGTAATGTGAACGAGCAGCATTTCCACGGATTCGAACGAGCGGTTGAAATTAAAGTTGAGCTGAGCGAACTGGCGAACGCCGAGTTCGCTGTTAATTTTCACCAGGGCGTGAACTTCCTTGCGGCTGTCGCCGGTGGCTTCAAAGCGCACCTTGGTTTCGAGCAACGCGAATTGCGCGGGATTTTCTGCTTTTTCCGGTTTCTCGGCTTTTTGCGCGCGTGGTTCCGCAGCGGGTTTTTGCTGGCCTTCCCGAGCTAACGAGTCCAGACATCCGACGCCAAACAAAAAGCACGCTGCCAGCGTATAGAAAAGCTGGACCCGGAACGGGCAAAAGAGCTTTCTTTTCATCCCGAAAGCAGTGTAGAGGGAGGGGCGGCAGCGGTAAAGCCGCCGATGAAGCCCGGTTGCGGAGCCAGCACGGGCGGCGGCGGTCACAGAAAAACAATCCGGGCGCGGCTCCGTCTGAGTGCATGGTAGTCTTGATGGGCGCCGAAGGCGCGAGGAGAGAACGGATGCGACGTTTTTTTGTGGGCATGGCCATGGTGTCAATGAGTTTGAGCACTGCCGCGCTACCGCTTCCTGCGGATGATCGGCCACCCAAGGGGCCGGACGAAGATGGCACCAAGCCGGCGCTGGTGCGCATTGCCGGCGAAGGCTTGCTCAATTCGCACGCCTTCGAGTTCCTGACGGAGTTGAGCGACGACGTCGGTGGCCGCGTGACGGGCTCTCCCGCGGAACGCAAGGCGGAAGAGTGGGGCGCGGCGAAGATGAAGTCCATCGGCCTGGAAAACGTACATACGGAGAAATACACGATCTGGCGCGGCTGGACGCGCGGCACCGCGGAAGGAGAAATCCTTGCGCCGGTGCGCCACAAACTGCATGTGGACGCGATGGGGTGGACGGGGTCAACGCCGCCAGGAGGCACCGAGGGCGAAGTGGTGACCGTCAACATGTTCGACATCGAGAATGAAATCAAAAATGTCTCGCGGCTCAAAGGGAAGGTTGCACTGGTCATCACCAAAGGAAAGCCCAGTCAAAATGAGATGAATCTGTTCGCGATGTTCGGTGACTTTCTGAAAGCCGCGGGACCCGCGGGGGCTATCGCAGTCATCGGCGGGCAAGGCGGCGGAAGGTCCACGGGCATGAACCTGACGCACACGGGAATTCTCGGCTTCAACGCAGATTTCGCGGTTCCCGTCGTATCGATGTCTGCGGAGGACCAGGGACAGTTGGAACGCTTTCTGGACCGCGGCATGACACCGCGCGTGCGCTTCAATGTGCAAAATACTTTTACCAATGGACCGGTAGAGACGGCCAACGTGGTCGGAGAAATTCGCGGGCGCGAGCATCCGGAAGAGATTCTGGTGGTAGGCGGGCATTTGGATTCCTGGGACTTGGCGGAGGGAACGACCGACAACGGCTCGGGAATCGCGACGACGCTAGGGGCTGCCGAAGCCATTATGCATTCCGGGCAGCGGCCGCGCCGCACCATCCGGTTTGTTTTATTCACCGGCGAAGAGCAGGGACTCGATGGCTCGTTCGCCTATGTGAAACAGCATAAGGACGAGCTGGCTAATCATCTTGGCGACTTGATTCTGGATTATGGGCAGGGGCCCGTGAAGGGTTTTCAGTTAGGTGGGCGCGACGATTTGGTGCCCGCATTCCAGGCGTTTGTGAAAACCCTCTCCAATTTCCGGCCGTTGCAAGTGGACGACAAAGTGGAATCGGGAACCGATACCCTGCCGTTCTCCATGGCCGGACTGCCGGGCATCAACATGCTGCAGGAGACGAGCGAGTACATGTACACGCATCACTCCGCTGCGGATTCGCTCGAAGCGCAGAAACAGGATGTGCTCACGCACAACGCCACGTTGATGGCGCTGGCGGCGTTCTGGATTGCCGACCGGCCGGAGCGGTTCGCTTGGCCGTGGCCGGCGGAGCGCACGGCAAAGATGCTGCGCGCCCAGCACGAGTATGAGGAACTCAAGGCGTTCAACATTTGGCCCTTCGGGGACCTGGGAGCGGAGCAGAAAGAGAAGAAAGACCATCCTCAGAACTGACGCTTCCCGGGCCATTCTTGAGCAATCCTCTCACTTAAGTCTCTCACGCGACTGCCCGCCCAACGAAACACCTACCTGGCGAAAAATGTGATGTGGATTACGGGGCTCAGTGAGCAACCGCACTGAGGCTTTCTGCCCTTTAGCCGAATGTTAAGCGGGGGAATGGGGGTGACAAAAGGCGAGATGGTTTTTGAAGACCGCACGGATGCGGGACGAAGGCTTGCCGCCAGGCTCACCGCCTATGCCAAGCAAAGCGATGTTGTAGTGCTGGGAATTCCGCGGGGCGGAGTAGTGGTGGCGATTGGAAGTCGCGGCGCCCCTCGCTGCGCCGCTGGACGTGTCCACTGCGAGTAGAGTGGTTCACATCTGGCTTCCAGTGCGAGAGCCGAATGGCTCACAAGAAATCTGCGCTTTTGTTTGTTGACACGCTACGGGTGTCCGTTCAACCCCGTTCTTGCAGCCTGCCTTATTGGTATGCCGCCGACCACTGCAACCTTAGACTTAGGTACAGGCTCCCGCCTGTATTTCTTGCTAGAATTTACTGGCTTGCCCTGTTTGCGGGCATAGCCGACCGTTAACGGCTGATCTTGTCCCAATATGCTCCGAAACGATTGACGCCCGCCGTGCGTCAAAATAGCAAGACGGGGGAACTCTGTTCGGTGCCCTTTCGCATAAGCACAAAATGTGAATCTTGCCGGGGGAAGGTGGACTTTGCCCTGGCGGCAACACTTGCCCTCTTGGCGGCCGGGGGCTGCTCGAAGGCGCAACCTACCAGTGTGTTGGGCGATGCCGCACACCCCGCTCCCGTGCATTTCTATACTGTGGCGGAAGAAACGGCCCGGCGGCGCATTCAGGCGGTTGGCTCCCTTTATGCGCTGGAAGAAAGCACCCTGAGTTCGGAAGTGGAAGGCCGCGTAGCCGAAGTGCTTGCCGACATTGGTGACAACGTGAGAGAGGGGCAGCCGCTGGTGCGCATCGATCCTGAAGAATTGCAGTTTGAGGTGGAGCGGCAGCGCGGCATTGTAAGGCAAGTGCGGGCGCAACTGGGGATCGGGCCCGATGATCCTCCGCCCAGCGACCCCAAGAAAATCGCTTCGGTGCAACGGGCGGAGGCGGATCTGTTCGACGCCGATCAGAAATACACGCGCGCGCAGCAGATGTTTCGCGACAACCTAATTTCGCAGCAACAGCTGGACGAAGCGGCCAGCCGTTACCAGAGCACCAAAGCGACTTACACCGTGGCCCTGCAGGAAGTGGACCGTCTCAAAGCGCTTTTGGTGTCCAGCGAAGCGAGCGAGAGGCTGGCCGAGAAGAAACTGAACGACTCCACCATTCGCGCGCCTTATCCCGGCTCGATCAAAACTCGTGATGTTCACCCAGGCGAGTACCTCAAGGTGCAAAGTCCGGTTATGGTCCTTGTGCGCACGGACCGTTTGCGCGCGCGCTTGGCCGTGCCGGAGCGCTGGGCGGGATGGGTAAAGGACGGCGTCACCATCGATCTGCACGTGGAAGCGTTTCCGGGAGAAACCTTCCACGGAAAGATTTCGCGCATCAATCCCGCAGTGGCGCAGGACTCTCGGACCCTCGAGGCTGAGGCGCTGCTCGTGAACCTCGATGGCAAACTAAAGCCGGGCTTCTTTGTACAAGCCTCCATCCCGAGCGAGAAGGAAGAGAAGACCATCTTTTTGCCGGAAGAGGCGGTGATTTATAGATATGGCGTGTACAAGGTTTTTCTCCTGAACGGCAATCGCGTTTCCGAACGGCAAATCCGTCCTGCGGGCCAAACCGAAGACGAGCACGGGCGGCGATTCGAAGTGGCAGAAGGCCTGAAACCGGGGGATCGCGTTGCCGTGGCTGTCTCCGGTGAGTTGCACGATGGCGCTGTGGTGCAAGAGCAGCCCGGCGGAAGTATGGAAAATGCGCCGGCAATGAAGTAATAGCCTGAAAAGAAAACTCCCACAAGCGTGAAATGAGATGAAGCTCGCCGAAACTTGCGTCAAGTATCCCGTCTTTACGGTGATGCTGATTGCTTTTCTCGTGACCCTGGGAGCGTTCTCCTATCGCGGACTGGCGGTTGATCTTTTCCCTAAGGCGGATCCTGCCACAGTAAACGTCGAAGTACGTCTTCCGGGCGCGACTCCCGAGGAAGTGGTGACCGGAGTGGTCTTGCCGTTGGAGGATGCCATCTCCTCCGTCAGCGGGATCGATGAAATCAACGTGTACTCCTTTGAAGGATTCGCTTGGATTACCTGCACTTTTGTTTTGGAACGCGACATCGATGGCGCGGAGCAGGATATTCGCGAGAAAGTGGCCGGAGCTATCGACCGCCTGCCCCGCGATACCTTGCCGCCGGTTATCACCAAACAAGATCCGCAATCGGACCCGATCCTCACACTGCTCGTGAGCGGGCCGGTGAGCCGCCGCGAGTTGACGGAGATCGCCGACAAAAAGGTCCGGCGCGCGATTCAGACCGTGGACGGCGTGGGCAGTGTCGATCTGAACGGCGGCCAAGGGCGGCAGATCCGCATCTTGCTTGATGCTCAAAAGCTGACCTCGCACAATTTTACCGTGTTAGACGTGCGCGAGGCTTTGCAGCGGGAAAACATCGAAGCGCCCGGCGGGCGCATGATCACCGGACCCCAGGAGTTAGGGCTGCGCACGCTGGGGCGCGTCACTTCCGCGGAACAGTTCGGCGAAATCGTAATTGGCACACGGGGCGGAACGCCGGTGCGCGTAAGGGACGTGGCGCAGGTCGAAGATGGCGCGCAAGAGCTGCGTACGTGGTCCGCGCTCTTTCGGAAGTACGCGCCTCCCGAGGATGTGGTCTCGATCCAAGTCCTCCGGCAATCGGGCGTGAATACGGTGCGCGTGGCGGACGACGTCAGAGCCAAAGTGCAGGAACTGCGTTCGCAATTGCCGCCGGGCATTCAGCTTCAGATTGTCCATGACATTTCCGATTTCATTAAAGCGTCCGTCCATTCTCTGATCGAACATCTCATCTTTGGCAGTATTTTGGCGAGTTTTGTGGTCTGGGTGTTTATTCGCAACTGGCGCGCGGTTTTGATCGCGGCGGTAGCCATTCCGGCATCTGTCATCGCCACATTTACACTGATGCGCGGCATGGATTTCTCGCTCAACAACATGACGCTGTTGGCCCTGACATTGGCCGTAGGCATCGTGATCGACGATGCCATTATCGTCCTCGAAAACATTTTTCGCTACATGGAGGAGAAGGGAAGAGACCGCATCCAGGCGGCCATCGAAGCCACGAAGGAAATCGGCTTGGCGGTCATGGCCACCACGCTCTCGCTGGTGATTATTTTCCTGCCCATTGCGTTCATGACCGGCTACGCCCGGAAGTATGTGAATTCTTTCGGATGGACAATGGCCATGGCCATCATGGTGTCGCTGCTGGTGGCCTTCACGCTGACGCCGATGATGAGTTCGCGGATGTTGAAGTTAGGTGGCCGCGAGAAGAAGGCCCATTCCGAAGGATTCCTGCATTCCGTCGAACAGTTCTATCTCCAATCCCTGCATTGGTCGTTGGCCCATCGTCGCACCATCTTGGTGATTTGCGGGCTGACGTTCCTCTCGACCTTCGGCTTCTACCATTTGGTGGGACGCGACTGGATTCCCGCGGATGACCAGGCTGAGCTGATCAGCTCCTACACGTTGCCCGAAGGCAGCTCTCTGGAGAAAACCACAAAGCTGGCAACGGAAATCGCGGAACGCGTCGAGGCGCTTCCGGAGGTATCGCTTGTGCAGTCGTTTACGCATGGTCCGACCAACCATGCGCATCTCTTCATCGTGCTCGTGCCGCGAAGCGAACGGAAAAAGACGCATAACCAGCTGGCGACCGAGATCCGCAAAATTCTCGCGGACTATCACAATATGACCTATAACGTGCGCCTGCCCTCCGTGCTCGGTGGCGAAATCTATTTCCCGATCGCGGCGATAGTTCGCGGGCCCGAGTTGTCGAAACTTGCGGAAATCAGCAAGGCTGCTGCCGACCGCATGTCAAAGTATCCCGAATTGGTTGACGTCAATCCGAGCCTCAACCTCAATACGCCGGAGTTGCAAGTAAAGGTGGATCGCCAGCGCGCCGCGGACATCGGCGTTCGAATGACCGACGTGAGCGATGCCGTGCGGCTGTTTTATTCCGGAGAAGATGAAATCACGCGCTTCAAGGAAGGCTCGGAGCAGTATCCCGTGACCATGCAATTGCTGCCGGAGCAGCGCGACAATCCCGACGTCCTGGCCCGCATGATGGTGCCTTCCGCGAAGCTGGGACAGGTGCGGCTCGAGAATGTCGCGACCATCCAGCGCGGCGCTGGCCCTGCTACCTTGCAACGCTACAACCGCGAGTTTCAAGTGAGCGTCTACGCCAACGTAGCCGCGGGATATCCCTTGGACTTGGCCGCGGCGCACACCGTCCAGGCTATCAAAGAAGTAGGATTGCCGAGCGGCTATTCGTATACCTTCACGGGGCAAGTCAAAGTTCTCGAAGAGACCACTTGGAATCTTTTGCTGGCGATGCTGCTCGCCTCCATCTTCATGTACATGGTGCTGGCGGCGCAATTCGAAAGCTTTTCCTATCCGTTCATCATCATGCTGACGCTTCCGCTGAGCGTGCCGTTTGCGTTATTTTCCTTGTGGATCACCGGACGCGCTCTCAGCCTGTGGAGCGCGCTGGGCATGTTTTTGCTTTTGGGCATTGTGAAGAAGAATGGCATCTTGCAGGTGGATTACACGAACCGCCTGCGCGCCACAGGAATGCCTCTGCGGGAAGCTATCCTCGAAGCCAACCGCGTGCGGTTGCGTCCTATTTTAATGACCACGCTTTCGATTATTGCCGGACTCATTCCCGTGGCGATTGGCATTGGCGCTGGCTCGGAGCAGCGCGCGTCCATCGCCGTTACTATCATTGGCGGGCAGACGCTTTGTCTGCTGCTGACGCTGCTCGTCGTGCCGGTGGCTTATTCTTACCTGGCCGAACTGGAAGCGGTTTCTGGGGCGGAATGGGTTGCTCGGCTTCTAGGCCGGGTCCCCAGAGCTCAGGACCCGTCGGATGATTGAGCCGCCAACTTTGTCCGTCGCTCGCCCCGGTTCCTTCCGGTAACCAGTGAATCGCTGCTTGCCAGTCGCAAGAAAGAATCAAGCGAAGCGCGAAGTCAGGAGCGCCGGGAAGCCGAGCGCCTGGCTTCGTCTGCACTTGGCGTGGCTGCAGACTCGGGAGTAACGCGGGGCGCGCGGGAAATTAGAAACAGTTCGCTGGCCCAAAGCAAAATGTCGAGCAGACGCGCGCGCTCGCGGTTGGTGAGATTCTCTGCTTGCAGACTGACTTCCAGGGCGCGACGCGAGCATTCCTCAATGAAGGCGCGCATGGCGGCGAGATCGACGCGCTCTTCGCGAGATTTTTTGCCGCGGGGGTCAACCGCTTCCAACCTTGCGTAACAGCGAAGGAGGAAATGATTCAGGCAAAAAGACTGCTGATCGAGGGAAGTAGCCGCGGCGCTATTACAACCGCGCACTCTGCAGTTTCGTTCTTCAAGCTTCGTATCCACCGAACCGACACCTCTTGACTCTCCATGCCCCCCCCATTTTCTCCGCTTCCCTTTCTTTTTCAATAAGATGCGTCAGGCAACGCTGGGGAGAGGCGCGGGCGTTCAGGTAGCTGCTGCCGACGTTCGCAAGCCACGTGAGCTGCGAGTCGAAAAGAGCCATGTCGAGGATTTGCCCGCGCCCGGTCTTCTCTCGGTGCAAAAGCGCCGCGAGAATTCCCATGGCCGCATACATCCCGCAGGTCATGTCCGCGATGGCAATGGGATAGCGCATCGGCCCGCCGGCGGGTTCGCCGGTGAAGCTCATGACGCCTGCTTCGGCGTGAGCGAGGATGTCGTAGCCGGGCATTCCCGCTTTGGGGCCGGTGAAACCGTAGCCGGTAATGCTGCAATAGATGAGCCGAGGATTTTTCGCACAAAGAGTTTCGGCATCGATTCCGCGCTTTTGAAGAGACGCCAGGGAAGGCTGGTTGTGAAGGAAAACGTCGGCACTAGAGAGAAGTTTTTGGAACACTTCTGCGCCGCGAGGATGATCGTAGTTGAACGTGATGGAGCGCTTGTTGCGATTGGCCGCTAGAAAATAGGCGGATTCGCCGCCGACAAACGGCGGGCCCCAGCCCCTCGACCTCGATTGGTCGCCAACGCCGGGGCGCTCGATCTTGATGACATCGGCGCCCAGATCTCCGAGAAGCATGGCGCAATAAGGACCGGCGAGCGCCTCGGTCAGCTCGACAGCGCGGATCGTTTCCAAGATGGCTTTCACGGCGGGGCGATTATATCCGACAAGTGCTTTCTAGGGTTTTTGCAGAGGCTGCGTGCGAATTACCCGCATCCTCGTAGAGCCAATCGATTCCATGAAGAATTTGTGTGGGCCAGCGCGAGGTTTCCACAGGCCTCCTCTTGTGTTTCGAAAGCCTCTCGCACTACACTGCCTGCGAACAATTGTTTTCAAAAGCCGCCTCATCCTTTGGGGGTTTCCTGGCTGGCGAAAACGTGGGTGTGAAGGGTGAGGGAGAGAACATGAAAAAATTATTGTGTGCCTGTTTTGTGATGGCACTGGGGTTGTGCATTGCCTCAAGGGCGTGGGGGCAGGCGCAGATTACTTCGGGAACTGTTCAAGGCGACGTTCTTGATGAGAAGGGCGGGAGCGTCGCGGGCGCAACGGTGGAAGCAAAGAATCTGGATACCAATTTCACACAGACGGAAACGACCAACACCGACGGACACTTCGCCTTTCTGAGCCTTGCCCCTGGGCGCTACACCCTCACGATCACCAAGCAGGGATTCGCCACGGTTCTACAGCAAAACGTGAATTTGACCGTGGGACAGACGATCAACATTCCGGTGACTCTGAAAGTTTCCGCAGTGGCGCAACAAATCGTCGTATCGGAAGTCCCGATCGTTGAAGTCACGAAAACCGAGTCTGCTTCCACACTGGACGAGCTTTCCGTGGCCACGACACCGGTGCTGGGCCGCAAGTTCGAGGATTTGCTCACGCTGACGCCCGGCGTCAGCATTGTGCAAGGGCCCGACGGAGACGAGATCAACGTCAACGGCCAGCGGGGCATTTTCAATAACGTCAGCTTGGACGGGGGCGACTACAATAACGGGTTCTTCGGCGAGCAAATGGGCGGGCAGCGCGCCGCGATTGACATCACTCTGGAAGCTGTCAAGGAGTTTCAGATTACCGCCAGCGGCGCAAACGCCGAATTCGGACGCAGCGCCGGCGGCGTGATCAACGTGGTGACAAAGTCAGGGACGAACACGGTTCATGGCGCCCTTTTCGAATATTTCCGCACCGAGGGACTCACGGCGGCCACTTCGGATGGTAAGCCGCTGCAGGATCTTCGGCGCAATCAGTTTGGCGGCAGCCTCGGCGGGCCGGTTGTAAAAGACAAATTGTTCTTCTTCGGCGCCGGGGAGGGGATCCGAGAGAATCTGACGCGCACGAATCTCAGCGTGCCTCTGGGAACGGCCTGCGCGATTTCTAACCCCGTATTCAACAGCAACATTACAGATGCCCAGATTGCGACGAGCCCCGATTGCCAGAGACAAGTCCTCCTGAACTTCATGAAGAGCAATTTCAATGAGGACGACAGCCTGCCTGTCATTCACCAGGTGAGGAATGCTTCCATATTCGGGCGCGTGGACTACAACCTAAATGCCAAGAACCAGATTTTCGGCTCGTATAACTTTGATTGGTCCAAGAATCCCAATCAGACCTTCGATGTGCCGACGTACGGCTCAACCGCGAACGGTGTCGAGGGGCCCTCGAAGATCCAGGCGATTAGCACGAACTGGGTGGACACGCTTTCCAATAATTTGCTCAACGAGGCGCATTTTACCTATGCAAGGGAGAACCGGCCCCGTGGGGCAATTGACCGTTCCAGCGTGCCGGATACGGCGATGGGCTTCAGCCCCACTTTTCGGTTCGGTCAACCATTCTTTCTTGAACCGACCATCGATGAACTCTTCTACCGAACTGACATCCGCGATAATTTCTCGATTATCCGAGGCGCGCACACCTGGAAATTCGGAGGTGAGTGGATCCACAGCCGCAACGACCAAATCTTCCGTGGCTTCTTCACGGGCCGGTACATCTTCAGCAGCGTAACTGGGTTCCTTCACTATGCTTCCCCAGCCTCTTTGGGCAATGGGTTCGGGCCGACTGCGGTAGAGTGCGACGATGCAAATTTCAATCCGACCGCCTACGTAGGCCCGAGCCAGTCTTGCCCGGCCGGAACAGCACCGTCGGGTGGACCTCTCTTCCTTTATCTGCAGCACGGACCGACAACTTCCGGGGAGACCCTCGACCAGTCGGGCAAGGCGAATTTCGCCAACGAAGACACCTCTGTTTTCGTCCAGGACACGTGGAAAATCTGGCGCAACTTTACACTGAACTACGGCCTACGATGGGATGCACAGAAATTCCCAGATCCCGTTGTGCCCCCCTCGAAGACTTCCTATGGCCAATACCTGAGCGATCCGGCGTTTGATTCGACTGGATTCCTTCCCAATCAGTATAAAGAGTTCCAGCCGCGCGCTGGCTTAGCATGGGATGTTCGGGGCAATGGAAGGTCAGCCCTTCGTGCCAGTTGGGGCATCTTCAACGCCCGGCAAAACATGCTGACCCAAGTTGGCCCTATCACGACGAATGGCGTGCAACAACAGGAGATCGTTGCCGTTACCGGATTCAACTCCGCCGGCGGCAATCCTCCTACTTACCCGGGAACGGTTCCTGTGACTCCCGCGACGTTGCCCCTGGTAGGCGCCGGAGTCACGGTGTTTAGCAAAAGCTATGCCAACCCGAGGATCTATACGACGAACGTAGGGTATGAACAGCAACTCGTGGGCGACTACGCGGCCTATGTAGACTTCACCATGTCCAAGGGTGTCCACCTTACCCGGTTCATTAATCCGAACGCGGGGACTGGATTCACCTTGCCCACCACGGGACAGGACACCGTTAACTACGTCGGTGTGCATGCTCCATTTCCAAATCTTGGAGACATAACGGATACGGCGAGCTCGGCGAAATCTCTCTACCGTGGAGTGACCTTTGGAATGCGCAAGCGGTTCAGCCACCGTTTCCTCTTTGACGCGAACTATACTTATTCGGTCGACAAAGATGACGATTCGAATGAGCGCGACCCGTTCACTTTCCGCTACGCAAATCTGTTCAATCTCGCTGCAGAGTATTCGAACTCGGATCGCGACGAGCGGCATAAGTTCAATGCCTACACGGTTGCAGATCTTCCAGGGGGGGTCCATGGCAACGTTCGAATGCAGGCACATTCCGCGCAACCCATCACGGACAATGTAAACGGCGACGGCTCCGGTGCGCCTTGCAGTTTCCAAAATTCGAGAACACGCTTCGTGATACCCGCCGGGGGCGGAACACCCATTGACTGCGGTCGCAATCACCTGCGCAAGGACAACGCCTTCTTCACGTTCGACTTTGGTGTGGATCGTCCCTTTAGCCTCGGCGAACGGATGAAGCTCATCCCGAGAATCGAAATGTTCAACACGTTCAATAACAAGAACAACGTGAATCCACTGTCCTCGCCGCAACTGTTTGACTTCAACGGCTTCCTGCGCGTCGGAGTCGGTGATCCACGCCAGGCGCAGCTTGCCGTGCGCTTCGAGTTCTAGAAAACAGCGCGTTTCCGGGCGGCAGGAGTCCTCGGTACTTACCTGGGGAGTTCTGCCGCTCTTGCTTTGGCAAGAAACCGACGCGCCTTCACGAGCGGGCCGCCCATTCTTTACGAAATGTTGCGGAATACGGATGAGACACGCAGCGCTTGCTTGAGATTGGCCTATCCCCGACAATAGAAGTTTTACGAAAGTGTGTTTTCCCGGGCAGGTTGAGCATGTTGTTCCCGATCAAAAGCGAGTGAGATGTCCACGCAGTCGAATTCGGCAAAACAATTCATTGCTTACTTTTCGATGGAAATTGCGCTGCAAAACGCCATGCCCAGCTACAGCGGCGGGCTTGGCGTGCTGGCGGGCGACACCGTTCGCGCCGCCTCGGACTTGCGCGTTCCGATGGTGGCCGTCTCGCTCCTCTATCGCAAAGGATACTTCACGCAACGCCTTGCGGAGGACGGATCGCAAACGGAAGAGCCGGTCGAGTGGAACGTCGCCGACTTCCTGACCGAAGAATCAGCGCGCACCAGCGTTCCCATTGAAAATCGGCGGCTCGAGCTTCGCTGCTGGAAGTACGCCGTCAAGGGGGTTCACGGATTCGAGGTACCGGTGTACTTTCTGGACGCTGATTTGCCTTCGAATACGGAGTTTGATCGCAATCTCACGGGTTCGCTGTACGGAGGCGACTCTTACTACCGCCTTTGCCAGGAAGTCATACTCGGCATTGGCGGTGTCCGCATGCTGCGCGCACTGGGTTACAACGATCTCACCCGGTTTCACATGAATGAAGGCCATGCGGCTCTTCTCGCTTTGCAATTGCTGGGAGAGGAGGCTCAGAAGGCTGGCCGCAGCTCCATCCGCGGCGAGGATATCGAAAAAGTCCGCAGCAAGTGCGTTTTCACTACGCACACGCCAGTTCCCGCCGGGCACGATCGTTTTCCGATGGAGTACCTCACTCGTGTGTTTCCCGAGCAGCTCAACTTTTTTGACTTGAGCGATGCTTCCGCTGCGGACCTGGTGAGGCGGATTCTGCAATCGGATCGAAATATATCCGGTTTGCAGGAAGCCGCGCGACAAGGCGCTGCGGTGAACATGACACAATTGGCATTGAGCTTGAGCACCTACGTCAATGGAGTGGCCAAACAGCACGGCGAAACTTCACGCCAAATGTTTCCCGAGGTGCCCATTGAAGCCATCACGAATGGCGTCCATGCGGGGACTTGGACATGCCCAGCGTTTCAGCAGCTTTTCGATCGCTACATTCCCTCGTGGCGCGAAGACAATTTCAGTCTGCGCAGCGCGCTTGGCCTACCCGCAGAGGATCTTTGGGCGGCGCATCTGATCGCCAAGCACGAATTGCTTGAATTGGTCCGTACGAAAACGGGCCTCCATCTGGATTCTGAGATATTTACGATTGGCTTCGCACGCCGCGCCACCGGCTACAAGCGCGCCGACCTCATCTTGTCCGACCTCGATCGCTTGCGCCAAATTGCGAAAGATGCTGGCCATTTTCAGATTATTTTTGCCGGCAAAGCGCACCCCAATGACGCGGGCGGCAAAGACATCATTCGCCGTATTTACAAGGCGAAAAAAGCGCTGCGGAAAAATGTTCCCGTTGTGTTTCTGGATGATTACAACCTCGAATTGGGTGGGAAAATGACTTCCGGTGTGGATCTGTGGCTCAACACGCCGCAGTTTCCTCTGGAGGCTTCCGGCACCAGCGGCATGAAGGCGGCGCTCAACGGCGTTCCCAGCTTGAGCATCTTGGATGGCTGGTGGGTCGAGGGCCACATCGAGGGAGTGACCGGCTGGTCCATTGGAGACACGCGCCGGGGCTCCGGCAACGCCGCCGCGACCGACAACCAAACGGAGGCCGACTCGCTTTATTCGAAACTCGAGAGCGTCATCCTTCCTTTGTACTATGGCGAGCGCCACAAGTTCCTCGAAGTGATGCAGCACACCATCGCGATCAACGGCTCATTCTTCAACACGCAGCGCATGCTGCAGCAATACATCACGGATGCGTATCTGCGTTGAGGGTGCCGGCATGTATTTCAACCCTTAGCTGCGAGGCGAAAATCAACGAAGGCAGTTTTTGTACAAAGCCATGCCAACCGCGGCATCCATGCCCATTTTTTCGAGCGTGGCGATCTCGCGCCGCGTTCGAATGCCACCGGCAGCGATAATGGGATGATCGGTTGCAGCGCGGAGTTTTCGGAACCATTGTAGATTTGCGCCGGTCATGGTGCCCTCGCGGTCCACATCAGTGCATAAAAAGCCCGCACAAAAGGGCTCGAGTTGCGGCATCACTCTTTCTGGTTGTAGCGCGATCTGCTTGCGCCAGCCATGGATCGTGATTCTTCCTTGCAAGGTATCCAATGCGATGACAATGCGTTTACGATTCACTTGTCTAGTGAGTCGCCGCAAAAAGCGGACATTGATTTTTCCATCGCGGAACGCTGCGCTTCCGACAACAATCTGATTTGCTCCCCATGAGGCAATTTGTGCTGCGCGAAGAATTGTGCGAATCCCGCCGCCCACGCGAACTTTCATTTTGAATTTTGTTTCTGCCTGCGCGCAAAGCTCGCGAACGAGTTCGTCGTTCGATCCTTTGCCCATGGCCGCATCAAGGTCGATGACGTGGAGCCACGGATACTTCTTGAATTTCTGCAGCAGGCCAAAAACGTCGGCGACGGCAAGTTCGCGCGTTCGACCGTGCACCAATTGAACGGCTTGCCCGTCCTGCAGATCAATGCAGGGAATCAGCACGGCCAGCGAGCCTCAACCCCATTGGCGGCGAGAAACTCCTTGAGCGCGCGAATGGGTTGCACGCCATCATGAAAGATGGAAGCGGCCAGCGCTGCATCCGCTGCTCCTTCCTTGAAAATCTCAACAAAATGTTCCGGTAGCTTGGCGCCCCCAGAAGCGATGACGGGAACAGATACGGCTTTGGAGATTGCGGCGGTTAGCTTCGTATCAAAGCCCATCTGCGTCCCGTCGCGGTCAACAGAAGTGAGGAGAATTTCTCCGGCGCCCAATCGAACGCCGTTCTTCGCCCATTCAATAGCGTCCCGAGAGGCGGATTCACGGCCGCCGCGAATCATGACATCCCAGTGATGGCCATTTCGCTTTGCGTCAATGGCCAAAACCACGGCTTGCGCGCCAAATTCGCGCGAGAGCTCGGAAATCAATTCGGGCCGCGCTGCCGCTGCCGTGTTCACCGTGACTTTGTCTGCGCCGGCCCGCACAACGGCACGGCCGTCTTCGAGCGTTCGGATGCCGCCGCCCGCGGTGAGTGGGATGGAAAGCTCCGCGGCGACGCGCCGAATGGTCTCTAGAAACGTGGGGCGGCGATCACGCGAAGCGGCGATATCGAGTACCACGAGTTCATCCGCACCTTCGTCGTTGTAGCGGGCAGCCAAAGCCACAGGATCACCCGCATCCCGCAAGCCGACAAAGTTCACGCCCTTCACGACGCGTCCTCCGTCCGTGTCGAGGCAGGGAATGATGCGATGCGCAAGACTCATGCCGCCAACCTGAGAAAGTTTCGGAGTAGGCGAGAGCCAGCGTCTCCGCTCTTTTCGGGATGAAATTGCACGCCGCAGATGTTGTGATTTTCCACGACAGCTGCAAAGTTAGTCCCATGAAAACAAGTGGCGGTGGTGGAGCCATTCGACTCGGGCGCGGCATAGGAATGCGCAAAATAAAAGTAAGCGCTCGAATCGATGCCCTCGAGCAACTGCGATTTACGATTTAAAGCAATCTGATTCCATCCCATGTGCGGCAGTTTTACATTAGATGGCAAAGCACACACTTTCCCCGGAAGAAGGTTGAAGCCGCGCAATGGGGGTGCCTCCGCACTCGACTCGAAAAGCACCTGCAACCCCAGACAGATACCGAGAAAAGGCACGCCGCGTGTGATGGCATCGATCAAGGGTGCGCGCATCTTTTGTTCATCGAGCGCGCGAACCAGTGTGGCATAGTGTCCCACGCCCGGTAGCAGCAAGGCTTCGGCTTTCGAAATCTGCTCCGGCGAACCAGTTCGTTGCGATTCTGCGCCGAGCCGCTGCAACGCGCGCTCGACAGAAGGCACATTTCCCGCGCCATAGTCGATAATCGTGACTCTCATAACAGCCCTTTCGTGCTGGGCAAAACTCTTCGCAGGCGCTTGTCTTTCGAAACAGCGAAGCGCAACGCTCGCGCGAACGCCTTGAACGCAGCCTCCACCTGATGGTGTGAGGAGCGCCCGTACAAAACGCGCAAGTGCACGTTAGCCCTCGCGGCTTGCGCGAAACCCTGAAAAAAATCCTCCATCAGCTCCACTTGAAAGTCGCCAACGCGCTCCGCAGCAATCTTCGCGGTCACAACGCAGCAGGGACGCCCACTCAGGTCCACGGCAGCGGCGGCAAGCGTTTCGTCCATGGGCATGAGGAAATAGCCGGCGCGCAAGATGCCGCGCTTCGAGCCAAGCGCCTTCTGTACCGCCTCGCCAAGCGTAATTCCGACATCCTCGACAGTATGATGCTGATCGACGTCCAGGTCGCCGCGAGCGCTTATCTCTAGATCGAAAGCTCCGTGGCGAGCAACCAAATCCAGCATGTGGTCAAAGAAGCGGATTCCGGTGGCGATTTGCGCCTTGCCACGTCCATCGAGATAAAGCTTCAGCCGGATGTCTGTCTCGTTGGTTTTTCGGTGAATTGTCGCCATGCGAGTCATGTTCCGTTCATTCAGGAGTGGCGCCGTTTTTCGCCTGCGGCTTCCACTCCTTGCGTATCGCCTTGAGTAGCCGCTGCATTTCAGCGGCAGTCCCAATGGTGATGCGCACGAAGCCGCTCCCCATGTCCTTGCTCCGGTCACGTACCAAAATGCCTTGTCGTTCCAGCTTGCGAAACAGCGCTGGTCCAGCGGGCCCAAAATCCGCCAAAAGAAAATTTCCTGCGCTCGCGTAAGTCGTGAGCCCCAGCCCACACAATTCCTTGGCCACCCATACACGCAGGCGTTTTACCGCGGCCACATACGCGCGCATCGTCGCAGGATCATCCGCGGCTGCTTGGGCAGCGATGAGCGCAGCCAGATTGACGGGATAGGGCGGCATGGCACGGCGCACCAGTGCGAGTGAGTCTGCACACGCAAGCACTGCGCCGAGCCGCAGTGACGCAAGTCCCGCAACTTTAGAGAACGTTCGCGCGACAAACAGTTGCGGATATTTGTGAATCCACGGAAGCGCCGTGAAATCGGAGAACTCCGCGTAAGCTTCATCCATCACCACGACCGTGCCCGTTGCGGCTTGCAGAATGCGCCGCAGCTCTTTTTCGCATATCAACGTGCCAGTTGGATTGTTCGGGTTCGCAATAAACAGAACACGAGGATTCTTGCGCAGCTCCGCAAGAACATCATCGACTGGAAATTCCATGTTCGCGCCGCAGCGAACCGCACAAACTCGGGCTCCGGCAATCTCTGCCCAATAGCGGTACATGGGAAACGTCGGCTCGCAGATCAGGATACTGGTGTCCGGCTCGACGAAGGTATCGAAGAAAACGCGCAGCGCGTCGTCGCCGCCATTGGTGAGCAGCAGCTCCTCCGGGCGGACCCCGAAATGACGCGCCAGCCGATTTGTCGGCTTCTGATACTCGGGATACATGGCCAACTGTTTGGCCGTGAGCCTGGCCAGGGCACGCCGAACCGCGGGCGAGCACCCGGAAGTGTTTTCATTGAAGTCGAGGCGCACTTTGCCGGAGCGCCCTTCTCCGGGAGCCTCGTACGTGCGGCGATTCAAAATTGCCTGGCGCACGGGCAACTGTACTTTCATCGGCGGACTCCCACGGCGTTGCGATGGGCCATCAGGCCCTCCGATTCCGCCAGAGTTTCCACAGTTTCTGCGAGACAAAGGAATCCTTTGTTAGTGATCGTTTGCACGCTGATGCATTTTACAAAGTCAGCGGTGGAAAGTCCGCCGCGCCGCCGCGCCCAGCCGCCGGTCGGCAAAACGTGATTGCTTCCCGTGGCATAATCGCCCAGCGGCTGCGCTCCCCATGGGCCAAGAAATACAGTCCCGGCCGCGCGAATCTTCGGGAGAACTTTCTCGCCGTTTTCCGGAAGGCTGAGATGTTCAGGGGCAAATCGGTTGATGAATTCGCAAGCCTGATCAACCGATTCTGAGACAAGGATCGCGCCTGAGTTTTGCGTGGAACAGAGAGCCATGTTGCGGGATAGCCCCGCGAGCTGTTTGCGAACCTCTTGTTGAACTTCGCAAGCCAGGTTTTGGGAAGTCGTGACGAAGAAACTTGCGGCGTCTTTTGCGTGTTCCGCTTGAGCCAGCAAGTCGGCAGCGATCCATCGCGCATTGCCGTGCTCCGCAAAGACGATGGCTTCCGTAGGTCCCGCGGGCAAATCGATCGCGCAGTCGTTGCTTACAAGTTGCTTGGCGGCGGTGACGTATTTGTTTCCCGGCCCAAAAATCTTGTCCACGCGCGGCACACTCTTGGTGCCATAAGCCAACGCGGCGATGACTTGTGCCCCGCCGATCCGTGCGATTCGCTCCACGCCGAGAATTCTTGCAGCCGCCAGTAACTCAGGATTCGGTTTGGGACAAACGGCGATGATTTTCGGCACGCCAGCAACTTTCGCCGGAACAATTGTCATAATCAGCGTCGAAACGAGCGAGAATCGGCCTCCGGGGATGTAACAACCGATGGACGCGATAGGCCGGACCACTTGGCGAATCTTCACTCCGCGTGTCGTCTCGACGGTCCAGGGCCGCGGAAGTTGCTTTTCGGCAATGCGTCGAACATTCTCCGCGGCTTTTTCGATAGCTTTCCGAAACTTTGTGCTGGTCGCTATGTGAGCTGCTCGGATCTCCTGTGGTGTGATCCAAACTCCGGTCTTACCCAGATCTGTGTGATCGAATTTCTTCGTGTAAGCAAAAAGTGCGGCATCGCCACGCTTGCGCACGTCCGCGACAATTTCTGTGGCAGTCGCCTGGGCTTCGGCGTCTTGCTGCTCGCGGCGCGCCAGCAACAACTTTTCGGTCTGGGGTGTGAGCTTCAGGATTCGCATCACAGCACGATTTTGTTCAAGGGATATTCGACAATCCCCTGGGCTTTGGCCGCTTTCAGTCTTGGCAGAATCTGCCGCACCACGGCTTCTTCGATGATGGTGTTGACGGCCACCCATTCCGGATCGCTCAACGCAGAAATCGTCGGCTTTTTGAGCGCAGGAAGCACGCCGAGCACTCCAGGCAGATCGTCGCGATGTACGTTGAGGAGCAGCCCGACTTTGCTTGTGGCAGCGATGGCGCCTTGCAGCATTAAGATCAGGTTTTCCGCTTTTTCACGCTTCCAGCAGTCTGCGGAAGCAGGATGATTCATGATGAAGACCGTCGCGGATTCGAGAACTGTATCCACGACGCGCAGGCGATTGGCGCGCAGCGACGAGCCCGTCTCCGTCACTTCTACAATGGCGTCCGCAAGTTGCGGCACTTTTACTTCCGTCGCGCCCCACGAAAACTCCACGCGTGCCTTTACGCCGTGCTCCGCCAGGTATTTCTTTGTGATTTGCACGACCTCGGTGGCAATCACTTTGCCTTCCAAGTCCCGTGGCCCGCGAACCGGTGAATCCTCCGGAACGGCCAGCACCCAGCGCACTCGCGCCAGTCGCTGCTTGGCATAAACCAACTCAGAAAGCTCCTCGACAGCCGCCTCGGTCTCCACCACCCAATCGTGCCCGGTGATTCCGGCGTCCAACGTGCCTGACTCCACGTAGCGCGCCATTTCCTGGGCACGTACCATTAAACATTCGATTTCTGGGTCATCAATCGCGGGTACGTAACTCCGCGAACTCAGCGTGATTTTCCAGCCTGCTCGCGCAAAAAGATCCAGCGTTGCTTCTTGCAAACTGCCTTTCGGTATTCCGAGCTTCAACAGGCTCATTGGCGCTTCTCCGATCCATAAACTTCTTCCGGCGAATACGTGCGTTCCGCAATGACCCTCATATCTCCGCCGGGTTCGACGGCACGAAAGAAGCAGCTTCGATAGCCTTCGTGACAGACGCCTGGCCCGACAGCTTCGACGCGCACCAGCAAAGCGTCCGCGTCGCAATCCACGCGAATTTCGCGGACGCGCAGAACGTGTCCGCTGGATTCGCCTTTCTTCCAAAGTTTGTTTCGGGAGCGGCTAAAGAACACCACTGCGCCGGAGCGCTGCGTCTCCTTCAGCGAGTCCGCGTTCATGAAGCCAAGCATCAGGACGTCGCCGCTTCGTTCGTCTTGAATAATGGCTGGCACCAGCCCGCCGCCTTTCTGAAAGTCGATGTTCATTTCCTTTGCCTCCGAATTTCGCGGTTCAAAAACAAAAAACCCGCCAGGCTTGGTCGTGCCGGCGGGCCGAAGAGTGCTTTGTTTAGCGGATTGCTATGCACACCTCAGCGGGCGCGGCCTTTGGCCGTGATGATGGTGTCGACGCGCCCGGCTTGTGTGCATGAGGTCCATTGCAAGCTCAAAAATAAAGCAAATCCATGCGCGTGTCAATCAGCACCTGCAGCGCGTGCAGCGCGCATGATTTTACGGACGCATTGCGCGGTTTTCGCCCGGAATCGCCTCCTGCTAACATGGGACGGAAAGTAATGGGGAAGGTAAATCGACATGGCAGACAACGTTAAAAAGGTTAAAAAAGACGAGCAGGCCTGGAAAAAACAGCTTACGCCGAATCAGTATTATGTGACCCGGCAAAAGGGAACTGAGCCCCCTTTCACGGGGGAATACGAAGATACGGAAACGCCCGGGACGTACAAATGCGTCTGCTGCGGCCAACCGCTGTTTCGTTCGGAGACGAAATATCACTCGGGCTCAGGCTGGCCGAGTTTTTTTGCTCCTGCCGGCGAAGGCGCCATCGAGGAGGAATCCGACACCAGCCACGGGATACGCCGCATCGAGGTGAAATGCAGCCGCTGCGATGCTCATCTTGGGCACGTGTTTGACGATGGCCCCCAGCCCACGGGCTTGCGCTATTGCATTAACTCCGCAGCTTTGAGCCTCGACGAAGACTGAAAAAGCGCCCCAGTTGAAGCCGGGGCGCTTTCTATTTCTCGCTCAAGGGAACCAGGAAAATCAAGCTGCTGGGCAGGAGCACGCCACCATTTCTGCGACCGGGTCGCGTTCCCACACAGCGATCAGGAGCACTTTTGTGCCGGACGGATACTTGAACACGTAGTACGTGTAGCCGCGGCCTTCTACTTCATAGAAACCTGGCCGGCGCGGATCGGGTCTCGACCGAGCTCCCACGGTCAAAAGCTGGCGCAATTCCGCAACCTGCTCCTGCGAATGGTTTCGCAAATCTTCCAACAGGGGCGGTTGTTTTGTGATGGGCATCGTCATGGTTTTACTCCGCCACATTCCAGCTTATCTTCTCCTCACCTATACAGACGAAAGAAACCCAAAAATGTTTCATGGGTTGCAACAATTTGTGCGCCGTTTGTAGACAAATTGGCCTGTCGTCACGGTTTGCCGAATCCACGAAAAGCCCTTTTTCGCTGCCAAGGGCCAGCTACTGCCGGCTTCTCGCAACCTGGCGCGCAGACTGCCCGGAGCTCATCGAAACACGCTAGAAATGTGCAGCCTCGCCCGGAGAGTCCTCTTTATTTACTCGTTCATGGACATCTGAGGTTTCCCCTCAGCCTATTTTTTGGTGTAATAGGTGGCGTGTTAGTATTGCTATTGGTACTTGCGCAGCGCGCGCTTCCTTGCGATAGTGCCGTACTGATCCTTCAAAGAGAGGGATGCTCACAGTGACAAAAGATGCTTCGAAAGATTCGAAAGATAAGGACGTATTTGGCCGGGACCGTCGCCGTAAACACCATCATTGGCTGGTAAGTGTTTACTACGCCGATGGGGAGAAGTTCGGTCGCGTGTATACGGACAAGGACAAGGCCACGCGCTTCGCCGAGCGCCAGCGTCGCTCACCGGTGGTGAAAACAGCTCGCGTTACTCAGGTCTCTTGATTTCTCTCCGTCCCGTGCCCTGCCGCATTGGCTCTCTGGGCGGTCTGGGCGGGCGCGCTCTTGTAGCTGCTTATCCGGCATGTTATAAAGAGGAAGGCACTTAAGCGGCCTTAGTATAGTGGTAGTACGGAACCTTGCCAAGGTTCAGGTGTCGGTTCGATTCCGATAGGCCGCTCCATAAAATCAATCACTTACAGCGACTGGTTTTCGGCGTGGGACTACAAAGGACCATTTGCTGTCTCTGCTGCTGGCCGAATCAATTCAACCAACTTTCGATGGGCGGCTGGCTTGGCCGGGGTTAGAGACTGTGCGTGCCCCATCAGTTCTTGGACTGTCTTCAAGTCTTCAGCGCCGCCTCTTAGAAGCGTTGCAAACGTTCTACGGAAGGAATGCCATCCGAGAACCTTGGTGATGCCTACGCGCTTCGCGGCGGGATGAACGTAGCACTTCAGCATTGTTTCTGCCAATACGGTTGCTTGCCATCCATGACGGGGCTGGCAAACACCCAATCACCCGGCTGTCGGTACGGTGCTTGCGTGCTCCAATCTCGCAGACCATCAAGCAGTGCGCCGTCTATAGGTACAGGCTTCTGGGAAGCCTCACGGCATCTTAGGCCGCGTTCACACACTTCCACGATCCATGGCCTAATCGGTCCGCTCATCGCAAGGTCCTTTTCGACCTGGCGTCGGCAGCCTGCCCTGCATTGGTGGATGAGATCGAATTCCTTGGCGCTTAGCTGCGACACGTCCAGCCGGAACTTTTCGCGACCTAACTGACCGAGTATCGCGGGCCAGCTTGGTTCGAGCCTGTCCGGCTGAATCTCGCTTGTCATGCCAGATAATTGCTTGCAGACGAAAGGAAGAAAATACGGGTGCCCGAGAGTTTTTTCGTGGAGTCAAGTGGCGACCGTCGCGGTGGTGTCAAGCGAGAGATCGAAGACGGAACGTGAGTATTCAACGACCTATTTGGGCGTGAACGGCTGCAAATACAGCTTCTTGCAAAACCCTCGTTCTGCAAGGGCTTTGTTACCGGGCGACCCAAGGGAGAGGTTCTAGGGGATCACGTTCTTTCCCGCGATGCCGAAATGTTTTGCCGCCGCCAGCAGATGCGCGTCATTGGAATAGATCATGCGGAAGCCCGCCTCGGCAGCCGTAGCCAAGTGAATGGCATCGGCCGCGCGCAGAAACACCGAGGCTGGCAGATTCTGATAGACGCGCCTGACGCGGGAGAGGATCTCCCCATCCTGCGCCAGCCACTGGAAAGCTCCCGCCTTGATATGCACCGCAACTTGGTTCACTAAGGCGGCATACGCCGTTGGCCGGATGGCCCCTTCGCGCAGCTTCCGATGGAAGGCGGCCATCATTTCCGCCTGCCCGTGGCCCGCACAGGCCACATGGTCCGTTGCCGCAAGGCCGCGAACCGCATCCGCACCGGGTTCTTGATAATAGAGGCGGACCAGATAGCTGGTATCGAAATAGATCACAGCACCTCACGGTCGCGGTCTTGGCTGATGATTTCCGTCGAATCTGATCCACCGCGCAGGGATTTGCGGTGGGCCAGATAGTCCCGCGTAAAGCGAGGATTGGCGAAGAACGGCTTGGTGGGCAGGGGCGACGCCGGCACAATCTTGGCGACCAGGCGCCCCCGTTCGGTGACATACACCTCTCCCGCTGACGCCTGCCGGACCCACCGCCCTGTTTCCTGGTGAAGCTCGCGGATAGTAATGGTCTTCATGTGACTCATTGTGTCACATCGGATGGAGTCCAGTCAACCGTACAAACCCCCGAAGGAGGTGAGCCAGCGACGCGCGCCCAAGGGGACGATTTTAGAACCTTTCTCGTCGATTTTGTGGCAGCGTTGCCGCAGGGTGAAATCTCGAACTACCTTAGCCAGTGAAAGGTAGCTAGCTCCGAGAAAACCCAGCCCGACAAGAACGCATAAGTCCACGCACCCCGCCGTCTGAACACCGCGAGGCAAACGAAGACGATAAATGTCGCCAGCTGTAAGTAGTAATTCCCGAGCAAATGGGACAGCCTGAACAACCAACCGACAATCCCTGGTACGTTCCCCGGTCCGGGGTCAAGGACTGATGGGATGAGGCTTGGGCCAAACAAGGGACATCGTACAGGAGAGGAGTGCCCCCACGACAAACTGCGTAAAGGCGCCTCCGCGACTCTCCCAGGCGCTTTGCTTCTGCTCACTCATGCATCGGATTCCTCTAGCAGGTTGAATGAGAAGGTGTTGAGCAATCGAGTTCTAAACAGATATGAGGCTATCGCCAGAATGCAAAGGGGAATGAAAGTGGCGCGCCCTGAGAGACGATTTTCGAACTTTTCTGTATTGCGAGGCGGAAGGGCAACTGTCGGCCCTTCCGATACTGATGACCGGGTATCGTCAGTGAGGCGGTTGAAGTGCCCACAGCTGCGCCGGTGATGAGGGTCGTGGCTGTGATCCAGTACGTCCCTGGGCACACCGAGAGGCCGGATCTGTCCCGGCCCCTCTTGATCGAGAGCAGCGGAATCGGGCTGTCCTGTTTCGGTGCTTCAGAGAAGGTTTCCACCTGATCTTTCACGCCGTGCCTTACGCACCGATCCGATCTCCGCCAGCAGATCGGCCAGACCTAGGGTCTCGCCCCGGATACACGACATAGAGGGGCGAGAGTTCGAGATCATCGAGCGCGATGCGCATCGAACGTGTCATCCGTGGCGCGTCGGCATATTTGACTTCGAAGCCGACGCGCTTGCCCTTCACGGTTAAGAGCAAGTCGAGTTCCGCTCCGGCCTGGGTGCCCCAATAGTATCCGTCGCGGATTCCGGTCAGACTCAGAATCTGCTCGATCACAAATCCTTCCCAGGAAGCGCCAAGCTTGGGATGTGATTCGAGGGCATCAAAGGATTCCGTGCCCAGGAGCGAGTGAAGTACGCCTGAATCCCGAACGTAGAGCTTGGGCGATTTGATTTCACGCTTCCCCAGGTTCTCGAACCACGGCCGCAGTTCGCGAACCACCAACGCCCCGACCAGAACGTCTGCGTGCCGCCGGATCGTGGTGTGCGCCTCGCCCAGAGAACGCCCGATCTCCGAGGCGTTCCACGCTTGCCCATGATAATGAGCCAGCATCGTCCACAGGCGGCGCAGCGCACGCGGCGAAACATCAATGCCAAAAGTACGCAGGTCGCGTTCGAGGAACGTGCGGATGAAGTCGCGGCGCCAGGCGGCGCTTTCCTTCTCGCTGCGCGCGAGAAAGGAACGAGGGAATCCGCCCCTAAGCCACAGCCTGCGCATTGCCTTCGCGCCGACTTCGTGCAGCCCAAAACCGCTCATATCCACGAAGGCAACTCTTCCGGCGAGCGACTCGGAGCTCACCCGAACGAGCTCGGGAGAAGCACTTCCCAGCAGGAGGAATCGGGCCGCCGGGCGAGGCCGGTCAGCCTAGGCATTCTTGTATTACGAGCACACGAAGCTCAACATGCAAGGAAGAACAGTTTATTAAAATTACCGATTCGGTAGCTTTGCTATTAGACGGCTGCAGCCTTGGGCGGACGCCGTATAGGCCCAACCGGAATCATAAAGCGCGGAAAGCAGGGCCTTCTGCCCCGGCTCATCGAGCCACGCGTCCCAGCTTCCGGCGTTGAACTCGAGATCCTCGAAGTCGAGCTGCTTGCCAAGATCGATGAAGTCCGAAGAGGGCAGCTTGCCGAACCCATGGACAACGCGGCCGGCTTTCCCTTCCGGGATCGCCCTTCAAACGCTGCCGCAAACAAAGCCACAAGGCCGTCCAACCCTGAATGGGAGGCGAAGCTGGTCCGCGACACGCGAAAGGGGGCGAACCGCTGGACCAATTCGAAAAAGCCGTGGCGTGCTGCTTCCCGCAAACGCTCGAACTCGTGGTTCCAATAAGCATCGCTGGACTTACCGGGCTCGTAGCTGGATTCTTGCTCGTTCGGCCGGATGATTTCCGCAGCAACCAGAAATCGGCTCGTCGCTTCGAGTAAGTATTGGTCGAAGTTTGCTTCCTTGCAGATCCGGTTCACTTCTGTCATGTTGCGGAAGCCGTCAGTCTTGGGCGCAATCCGTCCCGAAAGAAGCATGGCCGCAACAGCGCGGAGCCAGTACTGGCCAATCTACCGCTAGAACGGTGGATTCTAGAAGTGCGACCCAAGTGTATACGAGAAGACCCGATTGCTCGGTCCGCTTCCGTTTGCCTCGCCGGGCAGTGCCTTGAAGAACGGCACGAAACGTCGGTAGCTGCGAGGCGGATCCTTGGAAGCTGTCCAGAAACGAGGTTATCGGGAATTTGAGCTGAATCGGGAGATTATTCTGGCTTGCAGCCAGGATCACCGCGGGACCGTTCACTTACTACGCAGTGATTTTACAAAGGACGAGCGGTCGCCTGTAGGCTACGCGTAGGACGGTCAGAGCGCGGGGCAGGTTCAAACTTAATTTGTGTAAATCTTCAATAAAACAAAACGTTCGCGTAGTCTATTGAAGAGGCCAAAGACAACAACATTGCGGGTACCTAATCACTCATATCGCCTATCGGAATGGGAGTGAAAGAACCAAATAAGAGGCCTGAGGACGAGCGGCAAGGGCGGCTGCGAGTAGCGCGGCGACTTGTCGTTAAGGTCGGCACATCAACCGTAACCGGCCCACAAGGCGAACTGTGCAACGAGCGTGTCGAACCAATCGTTGGTTCCACGGCCCGATTGATGGCTGACGGTCGGCAAGTAGTGCTCGTTTCCTCGGGAGCGATTGGGCTGGGCAGAAATTTGCTAGGGCTTCACCATTCGCGGCTCCACGATATGGTGACGAAGCAGGCGTGCGCCGCTGTTGGTCAGAGCTTGTTGATGGAAGCTTACAAGAATCTGTTTGCTGCTTGGGGCGTCAGAGTCGCTCAAGTATTGCTTACGGAGGAGGACTTTACCAATTGGGGACGATACACGAATCTCCGGCGAACCATCGAAAGGCTGCTGGGACTCAAAGTCCTGCCGATCGTCAATGAAAACGATACGGTCTCTACGAGAGAGCTCGAATCTGTCGCCTCGAGGACAAGAAACGTGCCCTTCAGCGATAACGATCGGCTAGCTGCATTGGTGATGAGCGGATTGGAAGCCGACGCGCTCGTCCTGTTGACGAATGTGGATGGCTTGTTGGCGAGAAGTGTTTCGGAAACGGGCGGAACGTCTAATAAGAGAGCATTGTCCGAAGTCATCCCGCTCATTGAGGAAGTCACAGCGGAGCTGAAAAACCTGGCGGCTGGCCCGTCCCCAAGCGGCCGCGGAGGGATGATAACAAAGCTCGAAGCGGCGGAAATCGCAATGAACTGCGGTGGAACTGCCGTGATTGCGAACGGACAAAGCCCGAATATTCTCGACCGGGTCTTTGCCGGAGATCAAGTCGGGACCGCATTTTTGCCTGCCAAACGGATCAGAGGAAAACGGAGGTGGATTGCTTACGCTGCCGAGGTGCGGGGGCGAGCAGTCGTGGATCAAGGAGCGCAACGGGCAATCACACAGGGAAAAGCGAGCTTGCTTGTTTCAGGCGTTGTCCGGATCGACAGACCATTCTCCCCGATGGATGTTGTCAGCGTTGTCGATCGCAACGGGAATGAGTTCGCGCGCGGCATCGCTGATTGCGCGAGCCACGATGTCGAAGATGGAGTTGCAAAGGAAAATCCTCGATCGGCCAAGGGACGGCGGGCGTCGCGTGTTCTCATCAGACGCGATAACATTGTTTTGTTGCAGGGATCATGACCTACGTTTCCCAACAACGCCCACAATTGGCTGCCGCTGAGCTGGCCGGCCGGGCACGAGCAGCCTCCCGGGCGCTCGCTAAACTCCCGAATCAGGCTCGAAGCGCGGCATTGATCGCTGTCGCCAAGGGCATTGAAGACAACGCAAGGGAGATCCTAGAAGCGAATGAGAACGATCGCCGCGTTGCCGAGGCTGCTGTCGCAGCCGGAGTGATGTCATCTGCAATGTTTGCGCGCCTTCAAGTAACCAAGAATGGGATCTTCGAAATGGCAACACGTGTTCGCGATGTGGCTAGATTGCCCGATCCACTTGGCCGCCGCTTAGCCGTGACGGAGCTCGATAATGGGCTGGTGCTTTGCAAGGAGTCGTGTCCGCTGGGGGTTATTGGAATTGTTTTTGAATCCCGGCCCGACGTAGTGCCGCAGGTAGCTGCACTAGCCCTGAAGTCAGGCAACTCTGTCCTTCTCAAGGGCGGGAGAGAAGCGGCGCACACCAATCAAGCCCTAGTTGCGACCTGGCGCGAGTGTCTTGCCGCATTTACTTCTGCTCCTGTGGATTCGATTCACCTGCTTCAGACCCGTGCCGACGTAAAGGAGCTGTTAACATTGGAGGGTGAGGTGGACCTCATTATTCCAAGAGGGGGCCGCGAGTTGGTCCGATTTGTGGCTCAGAACACTCGCATCCCGGTCCTGGGACATGGCGAAGGAATCTGTCACGTTTATGTGGACCGCAACGCTAACATCGAGAAAGCCCTGAGAATCACTCTCGACTCCAAAGTTCAATACCCTGCGGCCTGTAATGCAGCGGAAACGCTGCTTATCCACCAGGACATTGCTAGCGAGTTCTTGCCACGAGTGTTCTCGAAATTGAGGGACGCCGGAGTGGAGGTACGTGGCTGTTCGAGAAGCGTTGCCCTGGTGTCGAAACCGGACATTCTCCCCGCAAGCGAGGATGACTGGGCAACGGAATATGCGGATTTGATTCTGTCGGTCAAGATCGTTGCCGACCTTGATGACGCCATAGGGCACATTCAACGGTATGGTTCCGGTCACACGGAAACGATCGTTACAGAAGATCATGAAGCCGCAAAGAGATTCATGGATGATGTCGATGCGGCGGGCGTCTATCACAACGCCTCAACGCGGTTCGCCGACGGGTTCCGATATGGGCTAGGAGCCGAGCTTGGCATAAGCACCAGCAAGCTCCACGCACGCGGCCCCGTGGGTTTGGAAGGCCTCACCACTTACAAGTACAAGCTCTTTGGTGACGGGCAAATTGTGGCCGACTACTCTTCAGGTGGACGCGCATTCAAACACAGGCCCCTCACCTGACAAACCCCAAAATCTCCTCGTTCTCTATCCGACGAAAAATTGAGAACAAACTGCCGGAAATCGTGCATGCAAGGGTGGTTTAGTGAAAAGACCGCGCAGGCTCGAGTTCAGCGGATCTCGCATTTGCGGTTCCTTGAATCGCTTTCAAATTCCGCCATTTCCAGCGTTTTTGGTTTTGAATTGTTCTGTCAACCTTGTCAAGGTTCAGATGTCGTTCCGATAGGCCGCTCCATAAAATCAATCACCTCAGTTCACGCCACGCCCGATCGGTTTTGGGGCGACCTGCACTGTGCCTTGCTTTCCAGGGGGGCACGTTGAAGATTTGCGTTTGGATATGCTCTATCGAGCCCCATTTGGAGCTCTTTTTGCATTTAGAAAGGAATCAGGAGCAGACTTCCGTCGGTGGAGATGGCGCACGTAACGATCTCCGTTAGGAACTTCACGTCATTCTCCGCTTCGAAGCGTTCTATCAAGCGAAGCATCGGCTGTTCCGTGCCACGTGTCGGATTGTTTCAAGATGTAGCAAGCTGGGGACGAGATGCGGGCTGCGGTGAGGTGCTCGGCCAGCCGGTCGGAAGCTTTCCGGCTTCCGTCGGTGTCCATCTCTGGATCATAAATTGGATAGTCGGTCCGCTCCAAGTCGCCCATGAGTTTGTCGGCCAACCTCGTGGGAGAGAGTTCTCCTGGAAATATGGCATCGACGAGACCTCGTTGAGAGAATAGCCGCGCGCGCGTTTGTTGCTCGGCGCTGGGACCCGGTCGCGGAATCACCAGCCCCTTCTTGCGCAGCCGCACGAGTTGATACAGAGAGTTGTAGCCCCCCATCGTGACCACTAAATCCGCCGCATTCATGTAGTTCAAATGGTCGTCCACGTGGACTAACACGCGAGCCTTTAGCCCTCTGGCCAATTCGCGGAGGTGTTCGCGCTGACCGCTCTCCATCAAGGGGCCCGTGATGAAGATGGCTTCCAACTCGGAGTTCGCTCCCAGCAGTTTGAAAGCCTTCATGCACTCCAGCATCATCGGAAAAGCGTCTGCTCCCCCGCCTCCGGTTACGACCAGCAATTTGTTTTCTACCTGGAGCTCGTTGCGCATCTCGTCTTGGCTTTTGTAGGGTTCCTGTTCGCAGACGTACCCGACGTAACGCAGCTTCGGCGCGAACTCGCCATCCAGTCCATAGTGGGCGCCGGTGTCGAAGATCTCCTTGCGGCCGTAGATGAAGATTTCGTCGTAGTACCTGCGAATCGCTTCGTAAGTTCCTTCCCGTTCCCAGAGGGTCCGCGTAACTTCCGGGGCGTCCAAGATGTCTCTGAGGCCCAGGACGATCCTGGGAGCATCGCTTCTTCTTTTCAGCATTTGCAAAGAAGGAAGCAACTCCCCCCAGATGCCGACGGGAACGTGGTCCACGAGCAAGACCTGCGGGTGAAACACGCGCACGGCCTCTTGAATTGTCGCGACTCGCAGGGCCTTGGTTTTTTCCAATCCGATGCGCAGGCGTAACGGAAGCCAGACTCCCGTGTTGCGTTTGATCACGGAGGGGAGCTTGATGAAGTCCACACCCGTCGGCAGCTTGAATACCGCTCCCGAAGGGCACCCGATCAGCATCAACACGCTGGAATCGGGAACCTGACGAGCAAGGACTGAAGCGATGGTGGTGTTTCTGCGGAGATGCCCGAGTCCAAATCCGTCATGAGAATAGGTCATCACGCATGTTGAGTTGCCGTCCGTCTCGAAATAATTCATTCGCGTCCCCTGTCTGGACTGGGCAAAACGCGGCCCCGGTTGTTCCTCTCTCCGTATCCGGCCCCAGCAGCGCGCCGACTTAGCTCGGTAGCAATCTCTCGATGGGCGTCGGCAATGATCCTTCGCAGGAAGGCGCATTTTTTAGCCGCGCCGTATCGCTCATCGAAGGGCATTACGCTGAACCCATAACGGTGAAGCACTTCCCAGCGCAGTCATCGGCAGGGCAACAGTCACAGGTAGGAACAACCTGAGCACACAATGCTTCCCCGCCGCAACTCCCACCCGAACCCTTCGATAACCTCGAAATGTCCTTAATGAGAGCTGTGTCAAATGTTTGTGAAAGGCGAGGGAATAGCAATCCGGTGTTAACTGGCAGGGTCGCGTAGAAACGCTTCAAGCAAGAGCAAGGAGATTACTGAAACCCTTTGCAGGCGAACAAAAGACGAACTTAACAGCCCTCACGTTTTTCTCGGCATTCGCTTGACGCATCCGGTTGCTCATGCCGCCGTACTTTGTCGCGGCTGTGCAACGCGACACAATGGCCCGTGTACAAAACTAGAGGAGCTTTGCGTGAGCTTTCAACAACACTAGACGGGCGCCAGCTGATGCCAGCGCCCGTCTGACGTGCTTCCCGTGCCTCTACGGAGTGGGCTTTAGAAGAAGTCCGCCATGGGCACGCGTGAAGCGGCTCCGCCCAGGCCGGAGAAGTTCGTCAGTCCAAGCGCCTCACCGATGGTGCGCAGGATGCTGGCGTGATCGTAGGTATTGTTGTAGTTAGCGGGGTCGCCGGCCGTGCGACCGGACTGATCAGCACCGTTTCGATTTGACCGCCGCAGCCTTGCCCAACCGTCGTGGTAGAGCAGTTGGGGCTGCCCGACTTGTCGTTCTCATCCCAAGTGATGATCAGCAAGCCATCGCCTCCCGGTTGAAAATAGCTGCTGGCCAGGAGCGGGCCGATTTCGGTCTTTAGCCAGTTGTCGAACGTGCCGACCGAGCAGTCGTGCGCGTCATCGCAGCCGTTCGGCGACAGCCAGGAAAGGTTCGGCAGCGCCTTGTTGGCCAGGTCCGTGGCGAATTGGCTGATGCAAACAAAATTCGCCTTGTTAATGTTCGTAAAGTATTGCAGCGGGTCGTGGCGTACAATGTAGTTCCCGCTGTGCACGGCGCCGCAGCCCATACCCGTCTCCACGTAGTCTTTCCAGGTCTTGCCGGCCTGCTGTACCTCGAAGGCAATGTTGTCGCCGGAGAGGGGCATACTGGAGGGCGTGGCGCTGTCGTTGTTGGTAAAGATTTGTCCCGCCGTCATGACCTCATAGTTGCCGATCGAAGGATGGGTGTC
>WNES01000029.1_pt1 | contig 66979 bp, 51 predicted proteins | sample 5399931 | NCBI WGS metagenome assembly WNES01 (sample SAMN13153332, study PRJNA577476) | soil metagenome | isolation source: 20 cm grassland meadow soil 2 days after 3rd rain plot 5 | place: USA:California | collected 2015-11-11
AAACAGAATTCAAGACCCGCGAAGCCGCCGTGGCGGGCGCAGAAGCGAAAATCGCGGAGGCAGAAAACAAGGCGACAAAAGCTCAAACAGAACTCTTGACACTGCAGAACGAAAAGGCGGAACTGGAAAGCAAATTAGACGCCAGCCGAAACGAGATTGCCGCCCTGCAAAAGCGTGTTGGAGAAGCAGGCCCAGCAGCCAGCCCTTCGCAAAATCCGGACGCCGTATCAAAGCCGAAGCAGCAACCGATAACTTCCGGACCGTCAGTAGAAATTGCACAAGGACCTGCCGAAGAAGCAACTCCTCCTCCGCCGCCACAACCCAAGCGCCGGAAAACTGCGCCAAGGAAGGCGCCGGAGGCCGCGAGCACCCCAGAAATCACTTCGTATTCTTCGGCGAAAGCCCTTGCGACCTTCACGCCTCTCCCCAGGTATCCGGCGAGGGAACGTTCGGACAGCGTTACGGGAATTGGAGTTTGCATTCTGTCGGTCGATCCAGCGAGCGGTCGCGTAAGCGCAGCTTCAATGGAGCAAAGTACCGGAGACTCAACCTTGGATAAATCCGCGGTCAATGCGTTCCGAAAGTGGCGATTTAAACCTGGGACGGTCTCGAAGGTTAGAATCCCTATCGAATTTAGCATGCCCGGTGCCTCGCATTAGCTGAGGGGCGGGATCTCCTCGTCTCAGACACGGCTGCCAGTGAAACCGTTCCCCGGGCGCGCGCCACAATTGGCCGCGCCCTAAACCTATCTGCCATCGTGACGATCAGACCGCTCCCGAAAGGGCAACGTTTCCGCAACGCGTTCCTTCCTCTCCAACGGGGATTCGGATTTCTAATTCAAAAAAGAGTTTTGCGCATGTTTTCACTGCGTTGTGCTCCATGGCGGACGCTAGGTATTTCAGCGATTCAGCATTCGCGCCGCATTGCGCAAAATTGCGCCGTTTAACACACAAAACATTTCACACCGAGGAAAACGACCGTGAACGTTTTAGCCTCCCTATTGTATCGGCTCTGCTCGGCTCGCCTCCGGCCCGCTTTTAGAACTTCGCCGGGTCTCTCTCGCACGCGCGCGCGTAAAATGCGCGTAAAATGGTCGGCGGCCAGAGCTGCGGCTTCTTAAACGTAAGGCTCAATTCCCGAACCGATGGGTGGGCCAAACATCACGCTGGAATAAGCAGAAAGCATAAAAATCAAAATCTTAATTGCTATCCTTGACAAACTTGTTTTCTGTACTAATGTTAAAGTGTGGAAACAAACTCTGAACCAAAACCGAAACTTGCTGAACTTCCTAAGATCGTTGAGATACTTGCTGAACTTCGTAAGATCGCCAACAGACTTGATGAGGCAGCAAATGCTTTAGCTGGGCTAGCTGGACATGAGGAGGCTTGGTCGCTTGAGGAAGCTACGGAGGAAGTCGTACGTCCCTCAGTGGTAACATTATCCGAGCCTGAAGTTGGATTTATCGAAGAGGAGCAACTTGTGCCGGAGGCGGCTTACCGTAAGGACGGGCCAAATGGTCAGTTGGCGCCGCTGGCTGAGCCAATTTCTAAATCCTCAGCGGGGCTAGTTGTCGAACAAACGGTGGAGAGCTCGCTGCCAGATATCCGACAGACGCCCAATGGAGCTTCGCCTTCGGCAGTCCTCCCAATGCCTCGCCAGATGGCGCGACGCACCGAGCCATCGGACCAGGAGATTCGCCTTCGGGCCTACTTCCTTTCCGAACGCCGCCGTAGCTTTGCGATGCCGGGTGACGCAGATTCGGATTGGCACGAAGCCAAGCGCCAGCTCCTTTGCGAATCAGATGAACTAGGTGGGCTTTCTACGATAACAGCGGGAGAGTCGGGCAGAATTCTCCGAGCAATAGAGGACGTCGCGCTGTCCGTCACGGTAGCGTCAGCAAAGCCTCGAGTTGAATCGATTGAACAAGAAAAAGGTATGCCGTACGAAACAACTTCCACTGAGATTCAATCGTCCGCAGCCGAGGCGATCCCTGAACCCACATCTAATTACCCAAATGCTGTTTCCGCTGAGCCAGTATTTCCACAAACAACGACACTTCCAACCAAGCCCAACACCACGCAAATCCAAACTGCTCCAGTTGACAAGTCACCATCCGCTGTCATGGCCAAAACGCCCCGCACTGGCCCAGCTGGAACGTCCGTGGACGTCACGTTCTCATTCGAGATCACAGCTGTCCAGCTGACGCCAACCTTCGAAATGGATGCTTTGACAGTGCGCCCCGCATCCAGGTTGGTCATGATGCGCTTGGCTCTGCACCTGCAGTCTCAGCCAACCAAGAATTTACAAGTCAGTTTTGAAGCGGCAAAAATTCAGCCTGTCGGGGGCACATTAGGCACTCTTCGGATGCTTCCTTTTAAACAGCAGAGGCCCGTTGCGAATGGTTCGCATTCATCTGCACCCGCGGGATTGCAGGTCGTCCCTAATTTCGAGGCTGCACCAGTCCAACTCACGCCATCCGAACCGGCCCAAGCGACTGTCTTTGTGACAGTCCCGTGCGAAATCAGCATCGTAGAGTTCTCCCCGTTGTTTGAGATTGCTTCCGTTATTTTGAACTCGACCTGCAAACGGGTGTTTGTGCAATTGCCTGGCACCAGTCCCGGCGGAGAAGAGACAGCTCGCGTGTTCGAAATTGCAAATTTGGAGCTCACCGAAAGCGGCGACATTTCCACGATGCAGCTAAATTTGCTGGGTCCGGCCGAGGCGAGCGTAACGTGAAATGTGTATGACGGTTTAGCGCGAACGCAGCTGAGTCGCAGAAACGGTTCCGGTGGATCAATTTACAGTCAAAACAAACTTCTCCACCGCCGTATTCCCGGCGTTGGATGCTTACCATGTCCCAATGAACCCGGCTCCGGTTGCCGTTATTCGCTTCCTCGTAAGCTTGGGCCGGAGTGAGTTGAAACGAGCCAGTGATTTTCCGATCAGGCAAGATGTCCCGCATCGGCTGCAAGATGCGCGGATTAAAGCCGAGCGAAAATTCACACTGTAAACATAGAAATCAAAAGCTTAATTGCTATCCTTGATAAGCTTGTTTTCCATACTTATGTTAGACTGTGGAGACAATCTCTGAACTAAAATCGAAAGCTGCTGAACTTCGTAAGATCGCCGATAAACTTGATGAGGCGGCAAATGCTTTAGCTGGGCTAGCTGGACATGAGGAGGCTTGGCCGCTTTCATTAGCGAACGCGACATCAGAATTAGGCGATTTGGCCAGCGTGTCAGGGGTAAACGCGATCTTCCGCGTTTTGACAGAAGCCGGTACCCCCCTGAAAAAGACAACTTTGTCGCAACAATTGCGAGACCGTGGCAAGGCAATTGGGGACAATACGCTGCAATCATATTTGAGTCGGGACAAACGTTTCCAGAGTTACGGGCGTGGACGATGGGGTTTGACCCGTTAACGATCGAGCGACGAAGGCGGCTCTGGTTTAGCCGAACGCTCGTCCGCCGCTCTACGCGCACGCGCGCGGCGTCGATCTAATCAGCGATGCGCTGCCATTCGGTCGGCTGTGGCAGGGCGAGCCGAATGCGGCCAGCAACGCGCAACTCCAGGGCGAAATCAGCTTGACAAAAATCGTGCGCCGTGAGCAAAACCATCTGCCTCAAAAGTTCGCACGGCTCATGAAAAGACTGGCGCAGCGACGACGAGACGTCGTTGATTTGACGAAACGAGGCCGGCGCGTTCTAAAGGCTTCCATCAACTTGGTTCAGCAATGCTGGGCTAAACCAAATAGGCTTAAACATTCGACGATCTCCATACACGTTTACGAGATTCGGCCGCGAGCCGATAAGCGCGGTTTTGATCTAATCAGCGATGCGCTCCCATGCAGCCCCCTGTGGTATCGCGGCCCAAAGGCAATCAGGGATGCAATCGGCTATGCAAAGTTTTACAGCCGCTCACATGATGCTGTGATCCGGGTTTACGATGCGGCGGGCAACGAGATCGAAACGCATCAACATGCGGGCGACTTCAAGAGCGGTGAGCTTTTACTCTCTTCACATCGCAGTTCCGCTAAACCGAATGCCCATGATTCCGCGTTTATCGCGTGATCACGAGGTAAGGAAGCTGATCACAAACGCACTCAACTTTTCATCCCCACAACGAAGCGCTTTCCATCGCCGCGATGCGGTTTTGCGATCGCTCTCATTCGCCGCTCCTGTTCAATGGCAGGCGGCAATTCGAACAGATTCTCAATCATCTGCCCGGTGATGTAGCGGTTGCGATGATGCCAGCACGCCTGCGGGGTCGGCCTTGTGATAATTCCGCTCTTTTTTAATCCACCTGGTCCTTTCCCCGATCGCTTTGAGTCAGCCTTGAAAGGTTCTAACTCCGTAGGTGGATTCCCTCCCGAGAGTGCGATTACGAATGCAGTCACATGATGCTGTGATCCGCGTTTACGATGACGCTGGCAACATAGTCGAAATCGATTGTCCGTCATTTCCAGTACCTGTCCCGGTGCTGTCTGATGCACACGTTGAATGGCGTGTATTATTTGTGTATGCCGCGCGATTCGATTATTTTGATTTTACGAGTTAGACAAAAAGACGCGGCCGGGCACGATCGTAATTGCTCAAGCAACAGCTGGCCGATTGAGAGGCAAATCGAGGTTCTCGCTGCGGGGCTCCAGAAAGGGGGTGGCAGCTTGAACAAACCGCACCGCAAATGGTCGTTAACAAATAGTAAGCTGCGTAGCCCAAAAAACAGCATCCGGCATTTGACAAAAAGCCGTCGCGGTTCACCGCGCGGCGGCTTTTTGTTTTTCCTCAAATCCAAAGCTGTTATCCACCCTACCACTCTCCGAACTCGTCCGCGTGCTCGTGTGTCTCATTCACGTCCCAAGCTCTATCAGATCGGCTGCGAAGCAGAAGGCTGTCGCAACAACTGAAGGTCACGCCGCAACAAGGCCATCCTTAACGGATAACCGCCCCTAACCTTCTGCCGTAGCCTCGCCTTCTCCGCAGCAACGCCTTTGCTACGCGAAAATTATTGTGACCGTGGCCATCAATGGGCAAGACAAACTCCGACTTTTTTCGTGCCTTTCCAAACGCCAGGTTATTTATCGCGGGTACTCTCGACCTTTCTCGTTTAGTGGTCCAAGGCGTTCCAGACGCTTCTCGTAAACCACGTAATACTTCCATCTCAACATGCATTTAGGCGTCAATTTGTCTTCTCGTCACGTCTGATTCGAGCCCTGGCCGAGCAGATTCAGCTGCATCATGCTGATGTCGCCGCGTTCATCGAGCTGCAGGTTCGTTATCTCGAACACCGGGGCTCCTTCGCCTGAGCTTGAACTCAAGCCCGGCAGCTGTACGTGAACTCGCTTGGAACTTGAATTCAGTGTAACAGAGGCAACCTCAAACGACGGCGAAAATTGGATCGCGCCGATTTGGAAGCGGGCTCTGACCTTGACACATGCCCGTCCCTCTTGCGAAGGAGTAAGCCAGATAGGCGCGGCCTTGAGGTTAGGTACGAATTGCAAACCTGCGATCGCAAATGAAGGCGAACCGTCAGCCAAAGGTTTTTGCTGTTGAGAACGAACCACTTGTATTTTGCCAAGTCCGTCCCCTGCGAGTGCAACCTTTGCAATCTCGAAAGCGACTTCCGAATCGGTCATCGGCTGCGAGTCTTGGAAAGGACCCAGACGCATAGTCACCACCTTGGACGCCGGCCGGACTTGCAGGGCACCGACTTTGAAGGCCGGCGTTAGTTGCACAGAAGCAACCTCGAAGGAGAAAGTCAGTTCGACGGTAGTATGCGTGGTGCCGGGAGGTGGTTGTGGCTTCGCCACGAGCGGAGTTTCGGTTGTTTCAGACATAGTTGCGGGTGTGGCTATTTTCGATGGCGATGATACGGGTTCCGGAACGTACGAGGGGACCTCGTGGACTGCTTCAGCTGTGGAGGGTTCCATCCCGTTAGCGCTCACTTGCGGAATTGCTTGCTCTTGCGGGAGCGGTTCCGCCATAGCGGCTGCTACTGGCTCCATAGCTGGCGTTGCGGCTACCTCAGCAACCACCGGTAACGCACTGGGCTCCTCCGTCGGTGGTGGCACTTGCGGTATTGCTTGCTCTTGCGCGGGCGGTTCCGCCATAGCAGCTGCTACAGGCTCCATAGCTGGCGTTGCTGCTACATCAGCAACCGCGGGGATTTTGCTCGGCTTTCCCGTTGGTGGCGGCATGTGCGCATCCGGTTGGACTTGGTCGATCGCTCCGAACTGAGGCCCCTTGACCGGCTCAACGACCGGTGCCACAACTGTCTCAGCCACTGCACGCGTTTGACCGGACTCCGACGCCCGCGTGCTACTAAACGATGAAAGCCCGGAAGCTTCTGCGACAACTGAAGCGGCTGCGGCCCCTAGGATCGGTGCAGCCACCCGGTGTATCTTGTGATCCGCTTCTGCGTTTTGAGAAACCGGCGTTTGTGGAACTGTGCCTCTCAAATCCGTCAAACCATCAAAAGCACCGCCCGATTCTATTAAACGCAAAGCCGTGCGCTGCATTAACGGCTTTGACGCTGTTAATCGCAGTGAGACCTGGCGCGGCCCGCCCAAAAAACCATTGTCCGACGAAATGCCCTTGTGAAAGGACAATATGCTCGGTTCACTGGGGTTAGATACGGGCGACCCGGAAGAGCCGTTCGAGAAGTAACTCGGTGTCGTGAACGTGTAGCGTCGACCCTGGGAAACAACCGCCCCACCTAAAAACAAGATGCCGGCTAACAGCAGTCCGCCCACCAACCACGTCCGATGGCTCGTCACAAACCCGGTGACAGAAGTCCACGAGTCCGATGCGAGTATCTTGGTCGGCGTTTTGCCGACTGCCGACGGTGACGGCCTTATTGCAGCAGTAGGCGACTGCTCAGCCTTCCCAGTGGCAACAGCAGCAGCATCCTCAGAGGGCGAAGCGGCTGCGCCCGGCAATCCTCCCGGAGAAAGCATTTTGGCTGGTTGAGCGCTCGTTTGACCCGCAAGCGGTTCGCTGGGGGCGGAGACGGCACTCTGTTCCGATGATGTCCCCAGAGTTGTGCCTTCCGCCCCGCTGCTCGGGTTGTTCGCTGCCAGGTCCGAAAAAGCAAGCGATTCGGTTTTCGCTGTTTCTCCCTGTTTGTTGGCAACAGCAACCCTCTCAGGAATAGGACTTGGCTCAATCGCCGGACCGCCCTCCGCCTGGGATGCGCCGACGTTTGTTGTGTCGAACGCGAGCGCCGGTGCAGTCGAACCTTCCGGCCGCTGTATCCACCCAACATCGTAAAAAGCGTCAGCAAAAACACTGTTAAGCGCTGGCGAATAAATCTTGTTAGCTGAACCGGCCCAATCAGCGGCCTTCTCCGCATTGTTGTGTTTGTACTCCCACGCAGCCTGAGCGTAATAGAGAGCCGGCGTATCGCCTGTAAATTGGAACTCCTCCATCATGGCGTGCGCGCGGCTCTCTTTGCCTTCGAGCAAAAGCGTCATGTAAATCTTGAATTTAATAAGCTCTGCCGCCTGATTCTTATCGCCACCTGGAGTTCGCTTGTACAGCGCCTCGAAACGCTCCCGCGCTTTTGCGTAGTCCTTCTTTTTGAACGGAATTTGCGCGAGATTATATTGCGCTTCGCGGAACTTTGGATCAAGCTTGGCTGCTGTCTTAAATGCAGCTTCGGCCTGGTCAAATTGCTGTTGCTGCATCAGAATCTCGCCACGCAAATTGAGGGTCGCTGGCTGATTCGGATCGGCCTGGTCCGCTTCATCAACTAATTTAAGCGCTGTCGCGAAATCGCGCTGCCGGAGCGCCTGCTGCGATTGCTCGAATTTGGAACGTGCGACGGCCTTCGTTTTTTCCGAGCGCTCGGCGGCTGTCATCAGCGGCAATGACGGTCGCGCTTCGCCGGCTGGCTTTTCCAGCCATCCGATTTCGTAAAGTGATTCTGCAAACAGTTTGTTCAGCTGCGGCGTGAAGTTCTTCTGTGCCGCGCTAATCCAGTCGTTCGCTTCCTTTTGATTCTTCTGTTGAAGTGCGACGGCTGCCTTCACATAGTCAACAGCCGGGGTATCGGGCGAAAGTTCCAGCTTGGCCAAAATGGAATCCACCATGTTCCCTTTGCCTTCCATCAGGTACGTCAGAAGAATTTTGTATTGGATCAGCTGCGAAGCTTCTTTTGCCAGATCGGATTCGCCACTGGAGAGCAGCTGTTCGAAGCGCTTCCGCGCCTCCCCCCAGTCTTTTTTGAGAAACGGGATTTGCGCCAGGTTAAAGCGCGCATTCCAAAACTTTGGATCGATCTTGGCGGCTTCCTGAAACGTGGTTTCCGCTTGATCGTAGTTGCCTTGTCGCATCAGGATGACCCCGCGCAAATTTCGCGAGGCGGCCAGATCAGGCTGGCGCGCATCGATCGCGTCGAGTTGCTTTAGTGCCTCCGAAAATTTCTTTGCATCGAACGCCTTATAAGCGCCGTTGTACATTTCCTCCAATTCCGCTCTCGTCGGTGCGACATTGTCGGCCGCAAATGAACTAAACCCCAACGCTACAACCGCAGTCATTGTCCAAATTCTCATGAAGTAACGATTCAAGCCCCGTTCGCTGTCCGTGACAAGTGGAAAGTTGCTCATGCGAGTCGATTTTTCAGCGCCCTTCGGAAAAACAGCGAGCCGATCGTGATCACGTCCCTGCTGTCCTTAGTCATTGAGATTGGCCACGATCCGTAAACCTTCCAAGGTGAGGTGCGGCCGAATCACACCGATCTCCTGCAACCGTCCGGCGATCAGGCGCGCGTAGCCGCCTGTCGCTATGACGTAAACCTTCTTGTGCGGAAACTGCTCTGCTTTGATTCGTGCAAGGATTTCTCTGACTAATCCGCGATATCCGATTACCGCACCAGATCGCATCGCCTCGATTGTCGACTTACCGACCGCGTGCCGCGGCTCTTTCAACGAAATCCTGGGCAAAAGAGCCGTTCGTTTGTAAAGAAAGTTCGTCATTGCTTCGAGTCCCGGCGCAATCAAGCCGCCGATGTACGTGCGACGCTCGGAAACGATGTCGAAAGTCACCGCTGTGCCAAAATCGATCACGACCGCGGGAAATCCATAGAGCTCCGCAACTGCTGCAGCGTTTGCCAGTCGGTCCGCACCAATCGACTGCGGCTTGGGGTAATCAATTCCCACGCCCAGATTTAGCTTCCAATCCAGCCAGAGCACTCTGGCCCTTTTTCTTGCCGCCTTTGCTATCGCGGAATTTTTTGTCGGCACCACCGACGAAACGACAACTTTCCGCACGTTTCGTTGACGGAGCAATCCACCGACCACACTGTGTGAAAGCTTCTTCGTGGCGATTCGCGCGGGGGCCGAGAGTCGCCTTCTCGATGCAAACGCAAACTTTGCATACGAGTTACTAATATCGATCAACAAATAGTCTGACCTGGGCACAACGAACAAGATGCAGACACTGAACCCCGGGTGTCGTCAAGCTTGTGTCCGATGCGTCCGATTGATCGTGGGCCGCTGTTCTCGCGAGCCGCTGCTGCTTTGCTTGCGACCTAGTTTGTCGAGCGTACCGTGCGGTTGAATGAGAAGATTGATCCATCGCCCCCGTCGCTTGCGGCGCTCCCCTGCTTTGCGAAATCTCGTCCGGGAGACGCAATTGAGCGTCCACGATTTCGTTTTGCCGCTGTTTGTAAACGAAAAACTGGATGAACCCCGGCCTATCGCCAGCATGCAGGGAGTTTCTCAGCTGCCCCTAAAACAAATTGCAGATGAAGCATGCCGCGCTCATGACCTTGGGCTCCAAGCGGTCTTGCTTTTCGGAATTCCAGAACACAAAGACGAACAGGCGTCCGGCGCTTACTCAGAAAATGGAATCATTCAGAAAGCGTTGCGAGCTATTAAAGCAAAGTGTCCAGATCTGGTCGCCATCACCGACGTCTGCCTGTGCGAATACATGAGCCACGGGCATTGCGGCGTCACACGCATGGATGGAGATCATTTCCATGTCCTCAACGACGAGAGCGTTGAGCTTTTGGTCAAGACGGCGCTCTCTCACGCAGCAGCGGGTGCAGACATGGTGGCGCCAAGTGACATGATGGATGGCCGCATCCGCGCAATTCGCGAGGCGCTCGATCTCGGAGGCTTCGATCAAACTGGGATAATCAGCTACGCTGCCAAATTTGCGTCGGCGTTTTACGGGCCATTCCGCGAGGCAGCCGAAAGCCCGCCGCAGTTTGGCGATCGCCGTTCTTACCAGATGGATTTCGCCAACGCAAACGAAGCTCTGCGCGAGGTCGCTCTGGATATCGACGAAGGAGCGGACATCCTGATGGTAAAACCCGCCTTGCCATATCTCGACATCTTATGGCGTGTCCGTGAGCGCTTCGGAAAACCGACTGCCGTTTACCATGTCAGCGGGGAATATGCGATGGTCAAAAGCGCCGCCGAAAAAGGGCTCTTGGACGAACGTGCTGCTATTTTTGAAATTATGACCGCCCTCAAACGCGCCGGCGCGGACATTATCATCACTTATTGGGCGCGCGATCTCGCGCAATGGGTGCCGGAGTAATAAGCACCAAAGGTGAAACGGAGGCGCATACGCGGCTAAAACGACTCGCGTTCGTATGGGCACAGGCACAGGGGTTTTCCGCGTGCGCAATGGAAGTGAGTTTGCCGAAGTGTCGCTACCGTGCTGATCTGGCCGCGTGTCGATGGCAGCGAAAACAGATTGTATGGACAGCAGTCTTTGAATGCAAACAAGCGCTTTGCGATCTGCGGCGCGATAATTGCCACCGCGAGGCCGCGAGCCGCCGGCTCGACGCGATCTGCAAGCGCCGCCAGATTCTTGAAACATGCCTTCGTGAGCACTATCCGAACCTGCGAAATGGCGATTCGCTTTTCCCCGAGTTCGATCCGCAGGCCTTCACCGCGATCGGGCACCGCGGTCATGCGCGCCTGTTACATGATCTGCGCGCGCTACAAAATCGTCTCTACGATTGCACCAAGTTCGACAAATTAGTTCGCTACCGCTGCGCGAACTTGTTCTTTCTTGTCTTGCCCGAGCAATTGTTTCGCGAACCGGAGATCCCGGCGGGCTGGGGCGCGCTCGTGGAATCAGATGGCGTCCTCACACTTGTGCGCAAACCAATCTGGCACGAGACAACAACCGAGGATCGCGTTCGCCTTCTGCAGCGAATCGCCATTGCCGGAACGCGAGTGCTGAATCAAAAGCTGGAAATCGGATGCGATGGGGTCGACCCCGAACATCGCCGATCGGTCCGTAGCAGCGATTGCTATTCCGGCGCCTGAATGGGCACGAGCAAGTTGTGCCCGGTCATCTCTTTTGGCTGAGGCAATCCGAGCAAAAATAAAAGAGTCGGCGCCACATCGGCAAGAATTCCATCTTCGCAGCGGAACTTTGCTGCATCGCTGGCAACGTAAATGAAATGCACAAGATTGCTGGTATGAGCGGTGTTAGGTGAGCCATCGGGATTGCGCATCTGCTCGCAATTTCCATGGTCGGCGGTGACGAGGGCTTTGCCGTCAATCTCGAGAAGTTTTGAAATAATTCGTGCGGTACATTCATCCACAGTCTCTACGGCTTTGATTCCAGCTTCGACGACACCGGTGTGACCGACCATGTCGGGATTGGCGAAATTCAGGATGATGAGATCGTAATTTGCCATTCGTGCCAGCACTTCATCGGTGACCTCAAACGCGCTCATTTCCGGTTTCAAATCGTAGGTAGCAACTTTTGGTGAGGGAATCAGTTTGCGGTGTTCACCCGGAAACGGTTTCTCAATTCCTCCATTAAAAAAGTAAGTTACATGCGCGTATTTCTCCGTCTCGGCGATGCGCAATTGCTTTTTCCCCGCGGCGCTCACGACCTCCGCGAGGATTTTGTGAAGCTCTTGCTGCGGAAAAATGAACGGCGAAGCAAAGCGGACGTCGTATTGCGTGAGGCTGACAAAATGGACTTGCGGCCATACCTCACGATAGAAGCCGTCGAAATCCTTTAGCAAAAAGGCTTGCGACAATTGCCTGGCCCGATCGGCGCGAAAGTTGAAAAACAAAACTGAGTCGTCATCTCGCACCCGCTGCTCGTCTGCGTCGGCGAAAATCAGCGGCGGCATGAACTCATCCGTTTTGCCAAGTGAGTATTGCCGCTCAACCGCCGCGGACGGCGATGATTTGCAGATCTCGCCGCGGCCAAGAACGATTGCGTCCCATGCCTTTTTCGTGCGGTCCCAGCGCCGATCACGATCCATCGCGAAATAGCGACCAATGACGGTAACTATCTTAGCTCCGCGTTTCTCCAGTTCCTTTTCACACGTCCTCAAAAACCCGGCCCCGCCGGTGGGAGAAGTATCTCGGCCGTCGGTAAAAGCATGGACGAAGATGTCCATTACGCCTGTTTCACGCGCGGCGTTAGCCAGCGCAATCATGTGCAAATAATGGCTGTGCACGCCGCCGTCAGAAACCAGGCCTAGCAAGTGAAGCCGATGACCGCGCGCGCCCGCGAATGTTTGTTGCAAAACTGGGTTACGCGTTAGTTCGCCCTTTTCGATTGCTTCGTTAATTCGGGTCAGATCTTGATAAACGATCCTACCTGCTCCCAGGTTAAGGTGGCCAACTTCCGAGTTCCCCATCTGTCCCTCCGGCAAACCGACGTCGGCGCCGCTGGCGCTCAATTTAGACCAAGGATAATCCTGGCAGAGCTTGTCGTGAAAGGGCGTCGACGCGAGCAGCGTTGCATCTCCGTTCTCTTTGCACTTGTCGCGGCCGGCTGGATTGATGCCCCAGCCATCGCGAATGATGAGCATCACTGGGCCAGCCATACGTTGCCCGCACTTTGGCGATGAACGAGAAAGTCGACAAGCGGTTCTTTCGTTGACAACCGAACAGCCGCGCGCCTACATCGGCCTCGTGAAATGGCGCAATCAGTTGCTCGCGCTCTTTTGTCTTCTCGTGTTTGCGGGCGTCGGTGTTCTTTATTTTCAACACTGGGTCATCCGGAAACCATTTGGAATTATCTTATTTGTCGGGGAAGGGCTTTCTCCCGCTCGGCTGGCGCCTACGCGTGTCTATGCTGCCGGAGCCGGCACCCGCTTGAACGTGGATTCGATGGCGCATGCGGCTTTGGTAATGAATTACTCGAAGGATTTTGCCGCTCCAGATCAGCCGGCTGCCGCAACCGCAATCGCAACAGGTGAGAGAGTCACCAATCGCGCGCTTGCGGTGAATAGCGACGGGAAGCCTATTAAGAGCATCGTTGAACTAGCTCGCGAGCATGGACGAGCCACAGGACTGGTGACGGACACAAAACTCACTGATCCAACCAGCGCGGCTTTTTACTCGCACCGAAGTATCGCCACCGATGCCGAGAAGATCGCCGCTGACTTCATGGATCGAGGAAATATAGACATCGCATTGGGTGGCGGCGCGGCCCAATTTCTTCCCGCCACAAAAGGCGGCGACAGACAAGACAATCGCGATCTGTTGCTCGAACTCCGGGGCAACGGGTTCGATATTGTTCGAACGCGAACCGAGCTGGAAACAATTCCCGCGTGGCGCCGGCCGAAACTTTTCGGTGTTTTTGATGACGGAGACCTCGCGTTCACGAACCAGGTGGAAGAAAGAAGTCAGCAACCAAGTCTTTCAGACATGGTGCGGCGCGCAATCCAATTACTTCAATACAACACTGGCGGCTATCTGCTGGTTGTTGACGCGGGGCTGATGCGCAAAGCAGCTCAAGATAACAACGGAGAAAGAACCCTCAGCCAAACAGTTGAACTGGATCGCGCAGTGGGCATTGCACGAAGCTATGGAGGACCAAGATCGACAATCATCGTTTGCGGCGACGTGGCGATCGGTGGACTAAGTTTGAATGGATTTCCTTTTCGCAAAGATAGCGGCATCGCGCTGTTAGGGTTTAATTCAGCGGGCCAGCCGTGGATCACTTGGGCGACCGGTCCTCACGGCGACAAATCGTATGGAGCGGCGAAAATACCTGGCAAACAAGACGGCAATGAGACCAAAGAACCGGAGCAGGACCAGCCGGAGCCGGCAGCGTTCTATACGAAGTCCGCGCTGATCACTGTTGAAGATGTCGTTGCGTTCGGCAACGGCCCTGGAACCGACGCGCTGGAAGGTGTAGTGGAAAGCACAGCTGTTTTCGAGATTTTGCGCGACGAGCTTTGATCTGTGGACCGGATGCGACAAGACGTGCGCGAATATCACGGCGCTGCGTCTGCGGTTGTTTCAACGCCGTTTAAGCGCCGCTACTTTGGGGTCTCATGATAAGGCATGTGCAGTCGGTAAAGAGCTATCTGTTGCTCAAGTTCCGTGGTTAACGAATCATCGTCATGCATTCGCGCCAGTTGCACCGCCGTGCGGGCGCTTTCAATGGCCTTTCCGAATTGCCCGGTCTCCGCATACGCCGCTGCCAGAGTACGTAGCACAACGGTGTTCGTACCTCCCGACAGTTGATCCGCTTGCCTCGCAATCTCAACTGCCTTGCCACCGTTTCGCAACGATTCGCTGGGAGAGGTAGCCAGCAGCCAGGCTAGATTCGTTAAGGCAGAAATCGATTGTGGAAAAATTCGCAGCGCTTTTTCGTAATGTCGGATGGCTTCGGCTGTTTCGCCTTTTTCATCGAGGGCAGCAGCCAGCACGGTGTGACAATCTGCATCGTCAGGCCGGATCAACAGAGCAGCGCGGCAATGCGCGATTGCAGTGTCGAGTTCGCCTTTCTCGACAAACGCTCGGCCGAGACTATAGCGCGCGAGAAAGTGATCGGGCCATATTGCTATTGCTTTTTGGTAATGAATGATCGCTTCGTCGATTCGTTTTTTCTCAAGTAGAGCATTGCCCAAAGACACCTGACCATCTGGATCGTTTGGTTCCATGGCTACCGCTCTTTCGCAATGGAAAATCGCTTCGTCCACTTTGCCTTGTGCTAAGAGAGCCGTGCCCAGATTGTACTCGGCATCCCACGAATCGGGCTGCATTCGCAAGGCAGCCCGGTAATGAGCGATCCCATCATTGAGCTGGCCTTTCTGGAGGAGGACGATGCCGAGGTTAGTGTGAGCCATCCAGCATTCGGGATTTCTTGCCAGCGTGGTGCGCCACAGCGTTTCGATATCGCCATACATTGCGGCTTGTCGCCACGTCAACGCCGCCAGGGTGGCAACCACAACCAACGCCGTGCTCAAAATGAAGGCGCGATACTGCTTGAACACACCGGCCAGACTAAATACGCCTGCCGAGAAGAGAGCGATCGGCCCGATGCATGCCAGATACTGATAGTGGTCCGCGACGAATGTGTACCGAAATGTGAAGAGCATGATAAACCCAAGCACCGGGCTGAGCGTGGCTACGAAAAATGCTGCTGCGACTTCGGCGCTGCGCCCCACATAGCGCCTTACGAAGTAGATCGCTGCGCATAATACGATTCCCGCCAGCAACCAGGTGTAATCCAGCAGGTGCTGCGGAGAGATGTTCCACCTTGGATAAATGAAGGTCAGATTAGACGGCCAGATCAGTTTGCTCAGATAAAACCACACAGCCCGGCTTGCGATGAGAATTCGCTCAATCGGAGTCAGGAATGCAAAGACGGCTCGGCTTGTGCCCTGATGGTATCGCTCCCACCAGACCGCGAGCAGACCCATGCCCATGCCCAAGATAACAAAAGGAAGAATCTGGATCAGACGTCGCGTGTTAATCCGCCTTTTCTGTAACCAAAGAATCAATAACAACGCCGCCGGCAAAGTACATGCCGTGCTCTTGGCTGAGAGCGCAAGTACGTAGAAGACCAGGGCCAGGCCATAAAAAGGCCAGGGCCGCTTCGTCCGCTCATCAATAAACACGATCCACGCCAGGAGCGTGAGGAGAAAGAAAAAGCCCATCAGCACATTTTTGCGTTCGGTGATCCAGGCAACCGATTCCACCTGCACGGGATGCAGAGCAAAAATCGCGCCCGCGAGCCACGCGCCCGGCACGTTCAGGCGCGCCAGCAGCCGCCACACCAACAGCGCGTTCGCAACATGAAGCAGAAGATTAATCCAATGGTAGCCGGAAGGATGCAGTCCCCAAATTGCTCGCTCGAGGCGAAAGGTGGTATAGACGAGCGGAAAATATTGCGAAGGCGAGTCGAGCGAAAACCAAATCCGCCGTAAACCGTCGGATGCGGTCAGCAGATCGTTCTTGATGATGTAATCGTCGTCGTCCCACAGGAACCCGCCGTTCCACGCGGGCCGATACGCGAATATCGTCACGGCCGCCAACAACGCGCCGAAAACGCAGGCGCGTCCACGCGAAGAAAAGGCCAGTTCAGGAATCTTTCGCAGCATTGGCATATCAGACGCCGTTTTGAGAAACCGCAGTGCAATAGAAATCGCTCAGTTGCAAGCCGCCCTTTTGTATCGGAAAAACACGTTTCGTGGCGCATGAGATCGATAGAAACCGGAAAACGTTGCGTTTTGGCTGGTACGCGCTGGCTGTAATCGTTTTCGGCCTGGTAATCGCAATCCGGATTCGATTGCTGGGGATTCCACTAGAACGCGACGAAGGGGAATACGCTTATGCCGGCCAACTGATGCTGCAAGGCATCCCTCCGTACATGCTCGCCTACAACATGAAGTTTCCGGGCACCTATGCCGCCTATGCCCTCATCATGTCAATCTTCGGACAGACAATCTTCGGCATTCACTTGGGCTTGCTCCTCGTCAATACCGCCACAAGCGGGCTGATTTTCTTATTAGGCCGACGCCTTATGAATAATTCCACGGCCGGAATCGCCGCAGCAACCACGTATCTCGTTCTATCCGTGAGTCCATCGGTCCTTGGTTTGGCTGCTCACGCGACGCATTTTGTCATGCTGCCAGTCCTTGGAGGAACCCTGCTTTTGCTCAACGAATCGGGTCGCCAACATTCGGGTCGATTATTCGCAAGCGGACTGCTCTTTGGTCTTTCAGTACTGATGAAACAGCCCGCTGTTTTTTTTATTGTGTTTGCAGCGATTTATCTCGTCTTCAAAGATGTCCAGCGTGGATTCGGGCTAAAGAGCATCCTTCTGCGAACTCTGTTCTTTAGTACGGGTGTGATTCTTCCCCTTGGAATTGCATCCTTTTTTCTTTGGCGCGCAGGCGTATTCGACAAATTCTGGTTTTGGACAATCGACTATGCGCGCCAGTATGGCAGCTTGATTCCTCTCAGCCAGGCACCGCAAATTTTCTTGCGTAGCGTAGAGGAAGTAATTGGAGCTGGCTGGGCACTCTGGGGGCTGGCTGGGGTTGGCGCAGCTGTTGGCTTGTGCAACCAGCGAATGCGCGGCAGCACAATCGTTCTCATTGGCTTTCTTTTCTTCTCAGCGCTGGCTTTGTGTCCCGGCTTTCATTTTCGATCTCATTATTTCATCCTGGTTCTGCCGGCAGTCTCTCTCCTTGTCGGCGCTGCAATTAGCAAACTGTCCGATTTGGGCGTCGGCCGGATGATCCTAGTTAGATCGGTGCCGCTGATTTTGCTTGCCGCGACGCTGAGCATGCCACTTCTGTCGGACAAAAAAGTCTTCTTGGAGGTTTCTCCAAGTCAAGCTTGTGGAATGATCTATCCCGAGAATCCGTTCCTGGAGTCCATCAGAATAGCGCAGTATGTGCACGAACATACGCGGCCGGAAGATACGATTGCGGTATTGGGTTCCGAACCGGAGATTTATTTTTATGCGAAGCGACATTCGGCGACTGGATACATTTACACCTACAGCTTAATGGAACCGCAAATATACGCGCAAAAGATGCAACAGGAGATGATTCGCGAGATTGAAGCCGCGCGTCCAAAGTACCTGATCTCGGTCGCGATGTCTTATTCCTGGCTGCGGCGGCCAGACTCCGACCCATTGATCTTCACCTGGGCAAATGAATACATCGCGCAAAATTACGCCGCCGACGGTTTTGTGAACATTGCGCCCAAGGAAACCGATTATTTTTTTGGGAATGTTCCGCCGTCCGTCGAAAGCCTCAAAGACTACATCTTGATTTACAAGCGAAACCCTTAAGCCGCCTTTGCTGACGAAATTTTAGCGCCGCACGTGCACCGTACTAATTCTCATTCAATCGCTCTCCCCAAAACAAGCCGTCATTGGTTAACTGTCTGCGTTTGCGTCTTTCTTGCAGTGCTCACATGGATCGTGTTTGGGCAGACGCTACGGCACGACTTCGTTAATTATGATGATCCGCGTTACGTCTATCAAAACACTAGAATAACCAACGGCCTTGACTTAGCTGGCATTGCCTGGGCGTTCACACATATCCACGCTGAGAACTGGCATCCGGTGACGACGATCTCGCACATGCTGGATTGCCAGTTGTACGGATTAAAGGCTGGAGGGCATCACTTTACCAACGTGCTTCTTCATACGGTTGCCGTGGTCTTGCTGTTTCTCGTGCTCCAACAAATGACTGGTGCGATTTGGCGGAGCGCGTTTGTGGCCGCGCTGTTCGCTATTCACCCCTTGCATGTGGAGTCAGTCGCCTGGGTGGCAGAGCGAAAGGATGTGCTCAGCGGTGTTTTCTTCACGTTAACCCTGCTCGCCTATGTGCATTACGCACGCGCGCCGTCGATCTGGCGCTATGTCACAGTCGCGTTGACGTTTGCGCTCGGTCTCATGTCGAAGCCAATGCTCGTGACGCTGCCTTTCGTCCTTTTGCTTTTGGATTACTGGCCTCTTAAACGGATCAGAACTGAGGAATCACGCGCTGGACGTCAACTGTTGAGGCTCTTCGCGGAAAAGGTTCCGCTAATGGCACTTTCTGCCGTCTCAAGCACTGCCACATATCTCGCGCAGCGAGGTGCACTCGGTTGGACCGAGCAATTGCCAATATTGGCACGGATTAATAATGCCTTCGTGACCTACGTCATTTATGTGCGGCAGATGTTTTGGCCGGCAAAACTGGCAGTCTTCTACCCTCATCCTGAAAACCGGCTGCCGCAGTTGGAAATTGGTCTGGCAGTGGCGCTTCTCGCTTGCATCACCACGACAGCTCTTGTTCTGCGAAAAGTCGCGCCTTATTTAATCACTGGTTGGTTCTGGTATCTTGGAATGCTTGTTCCGGTGATTGGGTTAGTGCAAGTCGGATGGCAGGGTCACGCTGACCGATACACTTATCTGCCACAGGTCGGCCTTTATATTGCTGGCACTTGGGCTATTGCGGATCTGACTGCTTCGTTCCGGCGACGCATACTTCTAGGCGCTGCTGCGTTGCTGATAATCGGCGCGTTAAGCTGGACCGCCTGGATCCAAACGTCTTATTGGCGCGATAGCGAAATGTTGTTCACTCATGCGCTCGCTGTGACCGGAAAGAACGACGTTGCAGAGAACAACCTCGGCATAGTTTTTCTGCAACGGGGTGAGCTGGACAAGGCCATTGCGAAGTTACAAGCAGCCATCGATCTCCGTCCGGAAAATGGTCCTGCCCACAACAATCTCGCAAAAGCCTTCCTTCAAAAGGGCCAGCTAGCCGAGGCAATGATTCATTATCGCAAATTCCTGGAGATAGAACCCCAGAACGTAGAAGCGCGCAATATTCTGGGAACAGCACTCATTCAGCAAGGCCACGTAAGGGAAGCGGTCGAGCAGTGGCAGGATGCACTGGCAATAGAGCCAGAGAACGGCAATGCTGCCAGCAATCTCGCATGGGTGTTCGCAACCTCCCCCGAAGACTCAATCCGAAATGGCGCGCGAGCAGTTGAGCTGGCGGAAAGAGCGCTGCGCCTCTCCGGTGGTAAGATCCCAATGATTTTTCGGATATTGGGAGCCGCCTACGCAGAGAATGGGCGCTTTTTCCAGGCAATTGAAACTGCGCAGCATGGTGCTGAATTAGCTAACAGCCAGGGTAACCAGGGATTGGCGGCCGAGCTTCAGAGCAACATCGCTGTTTACCAGTCTGGCAGACCACTGCGCGACCCCAACCTAACAATTGGCAGTTCGTCGCCACACAGTGAATAAGAACAGGGGGCAGGTTGGCGACTGGCCGAGCCTCTTACCAACAGGCTTTCGAGGTCGTACGAGAATTATCGCTGTATCCCTGTTTCTTGCTGCAATCAGCCTGGCCGTATTCGGTCAAACAATCCGTTATGATTTCGTTAATTTCGACGACGACTTATATGTCTATAATGCACCGGCGATTCAGGCTGGATTAACGCGACAAGGGATAGCGCTTGCCTTTACTAGCCAACACGCCCGCAACTGGCATCCACTAGCGACTATTTCACACATGCTGGACTGCCAGCTGTATGGTTTAAAGGCTGGAGGCCATCACGCTACCAATGTCATTTTGCATACCATCGCGGTATTGCTGCTGTTTCGGGTGCTGCGGGAAATGACAGGCGCAGTATGGAAGAGCACGATTGTCGCAGCATTGTTCGCGGTTCACCCACTTCACGTCGAATCAGTGGCATGGGTGAGCGAACGAAAAGACGTCCTGAGCGCAGTCTTCTTTCTATTAATGCTGAACGCATACGTTCGTTATGCACGCGCACCGTCTATGACACGCTACCTTCTGGTCGCTGTCCTGTTCGCGGCGGGGCTCATGTCCAAGCCAATGCTGGTAACCGCACCCGTGATCCTTCTCCTTCTGGATTACTGGCCGCTGCGTCGCTTTAAACAATACTCCTCAACAACAGGAAAGGTCTTAAACTCCGGCAAACAACTGCGCACAAGGCAGCGGCTCTTCCTGGAAAAGATTCCCTTGCTTCTTCTTTCTGCGGGTTCCTGTTTCGTCACATTTGTGCTGCAAAAACACGCTACTGGCGCAATCCCGCCATTGCCGTTCCTTTGGCGCGTGCAAAACGCGCTCGTCAGCTACGTGATTTACCTTTGGGAGACATTGTGGCCGACACACCTTGCCGTCTTCTATCCCCATCCAAACAACACCCTGCCAATCTGGGCAGTTGTTCTCGCGGTCGCGCTCCTTCTCGCCATCACTGTGTCAGCGATCGTTTTCCGAAACAAACGACCTTATGTGTTCACTGGCTGGTTTTGGTATCTCGTTATGCTTCTCCCAGTGATTGGCCTCGTTCAGGTTGGAGAACAAGGTCATGCCGACCGCTATACCTACCTCCCGCATATCGGGCTGTTTCTGCTCGCAGTTTGGTTGGCTGCTGACTTGGCAGCGGTCCATCAGACCAGATCGCGGCTTGCTACAGCAACGGCGGTGGTAATCATCCTTGCTCTGGCCTGGGCTGCATTCATTCAGACCTCCTACTGGCGCAACAGCGAAATTCTTTGGGCTCATGCACTCGACGTGACTTCTGACAACGATTTTGCCCACAATAATCTCGGGTATCTGTGCGTGGACCAGGGTGAACTGGACAAAGCGATCGCGCACTTTGACGCAGCATTAAGAATTAGGTCTCGTAAGCTGGATCCGCACTACAATGTAGGCTCAGCGTTTGTGCGAATGAACCTCGCCGATGCTCTGGCGCGAAAAGGACAGCCGGATGAAGCGATGGTTCACTACGAGGAGGCAATAAGATTGCAACCGAATTACGCAGACGCCTATTACAATCGCGGAAACGCTCTTTTTGCACAAGGGCGTATCGACGAAGCAATGGCCGATTGGGAAAAAACACTCCAAATACAACCTAATGACGCGGATGCGCACACATGCATTGGCAACGCTCTTTTGAGGAAAGGCTCACTCAAAGAGGCGATCGCCCATTACGAAAAAGCATTGGCATTAGCACCCGGAGACCCTCATTCTCGCAACAACATTGCGTGGGTGTTCGCGACATCCTCTGATGGCTCGATCCGTGACGGCGTTAAAGCAGTCGAGTTCGCGCAAGAAGCAGTGCAGCTTTCGAGTGGCAGAGATCCAAACTTCGTCCGGACACTTGCAGCTGCGTACGCGGAGAGCAGCCGATTCTCTGAAGCAGTCGCCGCCGCACAACAAGCAATCACAATAGCCGCCATGCAGGGTAAGACCGGACTGGCAAACACGCTGAGAAAAGAAATCGCGCTCTACCGCGGACACATGTCGCTCCGGGAAGTGGAACCCAGGAATTAGGAGCGAGCTTCCGCTTTCGAGGTTTTATTCCGTCGGCACGTCGCGAGACGCTCGAGGCATTCCTTTCGAACAACACAGTGCAATGGCTACAACACTCGTTTTTGCTTCGACCAACACGGTTGAGAGCGAGCACGACCAATTTATCTAGGCTCCTTGTGATAGGGGCGACCCGCCTCGTAAAGCGCAATTTCTTTTCGCAAAACGTCGCTCAACACGACGTTACCTTGGTTATCAGCTGCTTGCAGTGCCTGGTGAGCTGTGTCTCTGGCTTCATCAAAGCGTCCAGCCTCAGCATAAGCAGCGGCCAAAATGCGTAGGATAAGTAGGCTGTTACGACCCGATAAGCGACTTGCCTGTTCAGCAAGCAGAACCGATTCCTGTCCGTTTCTGAGCGATGGGTCGGAGGAAGTCGCCAACAGCCAGGCAAGGTTACTTTGAGCGGCCACATTTTCCGGCGCCGCGCGAAGCGCGTCCCTGTATTGCGCGATTGCATCTTCAATGCGGCCTTTTGCAAGGAGCGCGCTGCCCAGATTTGCATGCGCATCCGCGTTTTCGGGAATCAGCTCAAGAGTTTTTTGGTAATGGGCAATCGCGTCATCTGTTCGCCCCCTTTGAAAAAGGGCGCTTGCAAGGTTGTATTGCGCGGCGGCGTTGTTGGGCAAGACGGCGACGCACGTGAGGTAACAACCGATGGCGCTGTCCATTTCCCCTTTGGAAAGAAGCGCATCCGCCAGGTTGCAGGACGCTTCGGCGTAATCGGGTCGGATCGCCAGCGCTTTCTCGTAATGCGCGATGGCGTCATTGACACGCCCAGCGCGGAACAACGTAGCGCCAAGATTGTTGTGCGCTTCCGCATCAGTAGGATTAACTGTTAACGCTGCTTCATAATGATCGATGGCATCGGCGAATTCGCGCTTCTCAGCCAGCAGGCGGGCAAGATTATAGTGCGCCTCCGCATAACTTGGCCGTAGCGCGATGGCCTCGCGATAATGAATCATTGCGTGATCAGTTTCGCCGCGATCATGAAGAGCGATTCCCAGGTTGTAATGCGCCATCCAGCAACCGGGATTCTTGGCGAGGGTCCTGGTGTACAAAGTTACGAGGTCGTGGTAAACGCCACTTTGCTGCCACGTTAAGGCTGCGAGCAAAATCAACAGGATGCCGCAGAGCCCCACCCGCAGAAATACGACTCGTCGACCGAGCGACGAAGCTATGGCTAGCTGGCCGAAGCTTTCGGTTATGGCAGCGCCAGCTAACGCAAGCGGTCCCATGCTCGCGAGGTATTGGAAGTGATCGCTCACAAACGAATAACGAAAGAAATAGGCATCAAAAAAGCCGAGGACCGGAAAAAGTGAAATCGCATAGTATGCGGCAGCAAAAAATACAGCGCGACCCGCCTTTCCAGGTACCAACCACAAAAGGACTAAACCGACTGTTGCTGCCAGCAACGGCAGATAAGCTATCCATTGCGATGAATGAATCTCCCACCTCGGATAAATGAAAATGAGCGGATCAGGCCAGGCTAGTTTCGCCAGGTAGAACCACATTGCCCGCCCTGCGATGATAAGACGCTCTGGCCAGCTTTGCGCCCACTCCGGACCAATAGCGGACGCGTGAAATTTCTGTTCCCAAATTGTCCATGCACTCGCGACCGCTGAGATAAGCAGAAATGGAGCGAGCGGTACTGCATCTCTCCATCCGATCCGTCCACGGCGCCACCAGAGGCACAGCGCAAGCACCACGGGCAGCATGACCACAGAAGGTTTACTTAACGTTGCCAGCGCGAAGCAGAAGAGGGAAAGGGCGAATAACATTAAGGAACGGCGGTTTCCAGTCCGTTGTCGGAGCGGTCTAGAAACCGCGCCTTCCTGGTCTCGCGGTTCTTCTTCATCCCACTTCAAAAAGAAGAGAATAGATAACAGATAAAACAGGCAGGACTGGGTGTTCTTTAGCTCAGTCACCCAGGCGACTGATTGCACCATCACGGGGTGCAACGCCCATAGCGCCGCGCCCAACCATGCGCCGCGGACCGCGAGTTTTCGGAGAACGCACCATAGTAATATCGCCGATCCCGCGTGGAGCAACGTGTTTAGCATGTGATACGGGAGGGGAACCAAGCCGACGAACTTATGCAGTGCCCAAAAGGTTGTCAGGACGAGCGGATAATAGACTGCTCGCGTGCTGGTCCAGATTTCCTTCAGCCCGAGCGGGCCGACTATGCATGGATTCCGGGTCAGATGTGATTCATCGTCCCAAATGAATCCAGCATCGAAAACTCGGGCGTACGCGGCAACAACAAGTACAATCAGGAGAACTGCCCAAATCCAATCTCGCCGCCCGAAAAATCTAACCACCAATGAACACTATGCACGAATAGCGAGAACGAAAAATTCGCGTCTCATTCGTGTCCATTTGTCGTTTCACTTTGTTTAGCGATGCGCAGGTTTTCCTCGGCTTCTGGAAAGTCGGGATGCAGACGCAATGCCTCCTGGAATTGTAAGACAGCGTGATCGACGTCTCCTTCCCGCATAAAGACTTTACCCAGGTAGTTATGTGGTTGAGCAAGTTTTGGGTTGAGGTTGGACGCCTTCTGAAAGTGATTTTTCGCTTCGGCGACGTCGCCCTTGTCCAAAAGCAAACTTCCGAGGTCAATATGGGCGTCAACCAAACGTGCATCGGATTGCAGAGCTTCTCGGTACTGCGCAATTGCTTCGTCGACTTTGCCATGTTTTTCCAGGAACGCGCCATAGCTGTAATGTGCTTGCGCGGACCTGGGTGCTAGTCGAATAGACGCTGCGCATTCGGCAGCCGCTTGCTCATCATGACCGAGTTGCTCCAGAAGATAAGCATAGCCGGAGTGATACTCGGCATTGTTAGGATCGATTCGCAAGGCTTGTTCGAAATGGGTTTGCGCCTCGTCCAGTTTTCCTTTCTCCATTAACAGCGCGGCCAGGTTAACGTGGGTTTTTGCTGACCCGGGATTCAAACGTAGTGCTGCGGAAAATTGCCCCGCTGCTTCATCAGTCCGACCCGCCTCCTGCAAAGCCGTCGCGTAATTGGAATGCGCCCGCACACTGGCTGGAAGGTCAGCAACGATCGCTCCGAGACGCTCAAGTTTGCCTTGGGCGGAGTGCACCTCCGCGAACCAAAGCGCTGTAAGAGGTATAACAAAGACAGCCACCCATTTCGCTCCGTGCAACGCCCAACTCGGCAGAAAAGCATTTCTTGAAACATCAGCGGTGCCGCCGCTGATGCCGAGAGATTGTCGCGTGGATTTCTCGCGGACTTTCCAAATGAAACCGTCGTAATAAAAATGGAGCAGGGCCGACGCGGTTACTACTCCGGTGAGAATACGTTTAACGGCTTCGATGTCGACATACGACTTGGACAAACTCAGCCCACCGTACGCGAGCACCAAGCCTACGTAGACGCCTACGAGTGCGCCACTGCGCCGAAACACGAAACGCATAAACCCGCCGATCGAGCTGTCGCTCTCGACTCGTTTACGATTATAAATCCAGACAAGCGAAAGGTACTGCACATCGTGGAACACTTCGAATAACGCGATGCCGACAAGAACACTGGCTACAATGTTGTTGCAATACCACCAAAAGGAAATGCTCGTGACAAGAAGCACGAGCTTTACCGGACTTGGCCGCTTCCCTTGCATCCACATCCAGACGAAATTCACGAGGAATACGCCTGAAACGGCGAGCGCCAATGCCAACAATCCTTGCTGGGCCGCTCGAAGGAGATTCGGCGGAATTAAAGGTCCGCCCGCGGCATAATAGCTCTCCAGCGTGTCGGTCATGCGTTGGGGCGAAAGAAGGACAGCCGTTGCAAACCAGATTCCGCACAATGCAAAATCAAGACGACGGGTGAACTCAGCGAAGGAGCCGACCTTCGCATCGTAGATGCGGCAGAACCCGTATGTTTGCATCATTCCGTGCCAAACGCCCCACACAAACGCAACCAGCACAATGCCCTTCAGGTCCCAAAGAGAAAACGCCGCGCAAACCAGTACGAGAAAGATCGGCGCGCAAATGAATCGCCATCGGAAACGCTGAAATAAGGCGCGGTCGCCATAGGCGCGAATCATCCCCGGCAGGTGGTGTCCCATTGCACCGAACGCCGCCACAAACAGATAAATGTCTTCGGCGGCCCAGAGTCCCTGTGCGGCTATAAAGATCGGGACCAGCAGCAGCGGCGTACAGACGTAGAGCACCAAGTCGCGCCAACTGTCGAGAATCCACAAATTAGACTTTCGTCCGACGGTAGGCACAGCCGGAACAGTTTGAGGACGTGAGAATGCAGAAACGTGCTGCATGCCTTTTAGCGGAACCAAGTCTTCCTCAAAGCGCGACGAAAATCAATCCTGAATCATTCTTCACCAACAAAAATGATGACACGAAGTTCTTTTCTTTTGCTGCGATTCACGAGCGAATCGCGTCTTAGAGGTCCCCGGGAGACTCGACCGGTAGACTGAGACCAATCGTCGATTGATTACGATATTAGAGATGTCTCGACTTCGCTCGACATGACAGACCCTACTACGAAAAGCAAAACGGCCGGGCCCGTTAAGGACCCGGCCGCTGTGAATTGTTCCGGCTTACGCTTTAGAAGCGCTTCTTTAATCCAACGTACCAGTAACGGCCTTTGATGGTTGCAATCGATTCGTCGTAGCCGTTCTCGAAACTGCCAGCCACAAAGGATGGATCTTCGTCCAACACGTTCTGCATACCGAGCGTGATCGTAGTGTTGTTGAGCCACCATCTCCAATTGTTGCAGCCGTACTCGGCTGTTGAGACTGGCACCACGTTTTTCTCTTTGCCGTCCTTCATCCTCACGTTCTTCCCGCCATCCTTGGCGAAGCCAGGCACCTCAGCTGGTGCGGGCGGCGGCAGGTTGAACGTGTAGTTTAAGATCAGATCAAGCGTGGTATACGGAGCCACTTTCCGCGCCGCGATTTCGTCACCGCCACCCTTCGGGCCACTCCTAGGCTCATTTAGTTTCGTCGATGCCGTCAGACTGGCATTGTCATCCTCGTATTGGCCGATCCAGTGAACTACCGCGCCCACATCGAGACCAGCCGCCCACGTATCCGCCGGGCCATCGTAGAAGATGCTGAAGTTGGCCCGATGCCACGGCAACGAACTGGTTAGAGCAAATCCCGGCGGCAGAAATTCGCCAGCGATACCGACCCGCTTCACGTTGGAGGCAGCTTGAAACTCAGCTCGAGACAGCCAGGTGCCGTTCACTGTGGTCGTTAGCCTTCCAAAATCCCCGGCACCGAAAATCGAGGAATCCAGAATGTGGATTCCCTCGTAGTCCAGACCTTCGAAGACCGCACCAGAGAGGTTGTTGCTGGGATCGTTTATCAGCAAGACTGGCCCCGGCTCATTGGGATTATCACCACCACCACGGACTACTATCGCCCCGGTGCCTCCAACAACGGTTGACGCGCCATTATTCGGCGGGGGATTTTCCAGGATAATGGTTTGCGCGCCGATTGCTGTTACGATGTCGCGCATGTCGATATGCCACCAATCGGCGCTCAGTGTCAGGCCCTTGAGCCATTTCGGGCTGTAAACAATTCCGTAGGTCCACTCGTAGGCCACTTCCGGATGCAGATTAGGGTTTCCTATAACTCGTTCTTCAATCTGCGGCTCAGTCTGAGTGGAAAACGGATCCGCTACGATTGGGAAGTTTTGCGAGCTTGCAGGGGTAAGCTCACCCAGTGTTGGCGCGTGAAACGCTTCGGTGTAACTGCCGCGCAGGGTCACTGCGCCGATATACTTCGGATCAAGCGGTTGCCAGCGCACAGAAACCTTTGGCTTCTGCGCATTATACCTGCTGTGCGACGCCCTCACCCTTGGGAAAAGGCCAGAGGCTAGCACAGCAGAGGTGTTGTTGCTGTACCATTCCTCGCGCTCCGCAAAGTCCACTTCGAAGCTGTAGAAGCCGGGGAAGTTCCAAGTGGGGCTCGTGAAAGGGACCCGGATTTCCTCGTAAATTCCCCACACATCCCGGTTCACACGGAAGCTTTGACCATCCACTGAGCCGATGCTCTGAAACGTGTTATTGAGCGCATCCCGATCGCGGGTAAATCTCGGCGCGTCGTACTCACCGCCAATGGCGAATGAGACTGGCCCGGCCGGAAGATTAAACAGGTCGCCGTTAATGGTCGCATAGCCAATCGGCAATTCATATTCACCTGAGTTATGCAGGGTGACATAAACTTGTTGCCTGGCCAGCCCCGTGTTATGGCCATTGAAATTCAGGAACGGATCAAATGCTGAGGCCGGGTCCGTATCCAAGAGCGCCTGCCGCAATCCGGGCTGGCTAACCTCGCCTATGGAGAGGTCCTGTCCCTCATTCCGCGAGTAACGGAAACCTAACTCCCAGTTCCAAGTCTTGAGGTAATCGGCAAATTCTCCCATCTCACCCCTCAACCCAACGTCGAACAGCTGATCCCAATAGGTGAATTTTTCGCTCCGTGGACCTGTGTCGTTAATGCCGCGGAACCGAACCCCGGTCGTGACTGGGAGACTACCGGTGGGATTATCTGGAGTCGGAGGGAAGAAACCTGGAAGAGTTGCATCTGCAACAGTGAACGGATTAAACGGATTCGTGAGCGGCACACTGATGCCGGTGGGACTAAAGAATGCATTGGTGCCTGGAGTCTTAAATGGATCAGGCGTAAACGGCACCGCCGCCAGGGACGCATCGAAAAACGAGCGCGCATACTTGAAGTCGGCAAACACCGTCAGGTACTTGTCGCATATGTCGCGAGTGAACGAGCCGTAGTACACTTGACGGTCACCCGGAGGCAGCGCCGGCGTGAAAGCGGCGAAGTTAAAGAAGAAATAGTCGCCACCACCCTTATAGTCAGTGCCAAACTGGTCAAGCTGTTGTACTGGATTGTGGATACCCGGGGCGCCTGGATAAGCATTTGGGTTCACCGCATACGGGCTCTTGTAAAATGGAGAAGTTGCCGCATTCGGCGCTGAATGCGGCAGCGGCGTGTTCACGCCGAACTGCGGAAGACCGCCGGGACCGAAGAACATGCTTGGAAGCAAGCGGCGGCCCTGAACGCGGCCAGGGAAATTTCCGCTGCGGGCATCAAATCCTCCAAAAGGAATAAAGAAGCCGTTGGAGGAAATGTCCCGGTCGCGGCTAAAAACGCCACCGAGGCGCTGCCAGAAATCGGCAACGACGACAATATCAGTCTTATCATCGCCGGTGCCGGCTTTGATCCATGCCTCCCATTCGCCCATCTCGTTTGAGGCTCCCAAGTTCGTGTTCCCGTAAGTCCCGCCGATTTCCAGACCGCGGAACTTGTGAACCAGGAAGAAGTTAACCACGCCGGAGATGGCATCGGATCCGTACACAGCCGAGGCGCCATCCTTGAGGATGTCCACGTGATCGACCATCGAAAACGGTATCAGGTTAATGTCCGGGCCTCCGCTAAACCCGGCGACACCCAGCGAACCATAGGCGACGCGTTTGCCATCAATCAAAACCAAGGTTTCCTTCGCCAACAAGCCGCGCAGGTTAAACTGGACCGTGCCATCACCGCCGTTGCCGATGTTCAGGTTCACGGTGCCGCCGGCCTCCTGCGGGATAAATTCCTGAAGATCGGTTGCATTGCGGATACCCAGTTTCTCGATGTCTTGCGGACGATAGGTATCCACCGGGTTGGGGCCGGTTTCTTCCGCTGTCGGAATGTTCGAACCGGTCACGATGACGCGTTCGACCTCAGCCGAGGGCGCAGCCGCGCCTGGCGGTGGCGGCGGAGGTGGAGCAGCCGGGGCCGGCAACTGAGCGAAGGCGTTGGATGCAAGAATGAATGGAAATCCGACGCCCGCCATGAGTGCGAGTCGAACGAATCTAAACGTTTTCAGTGCGTTTTTAGTCATTAGTTTCTCCATTGGTTTGGTTAGGTTTCGGCAGGGTTATTCAATTTCTAAAGCGCTGACAAGCTTTTTTTTCACTTTTTTTGAAGTTTTTTTGAACGGCCAAACAGGGCTGTTTGTCGCTCGAAGTTCCGGTCTAGCGGAAGAGGTCAACGGCTGGCAAGCTTTTTTCTCAGTTTTTTTGAAGTTTTTTTTAGGCCACGCGCACCGGGATTTTGGCAGCGGATGATTCGGATCACCTCCGACGGGGTTATTCGATTTGAATGTATGCCAGCACAGAAAATGAAGTTTAGATCTCAACGTCCGCTGCGATTGGTCCTCGCTTTGATGGTGGGAGTTGCCGGCGTTTGGCTTTTCACCCATTGCCGCGACAAACAAACAGACACTGGCCATCGACCAATCATTTCATTCGCGACAGTTAAGCCGGTGTTGGAGGCGCTCGGTGACAAACTGCCGCCGCAATTAAGGGAGCCGAACGAAGCCAAGTGGAAGACTTGGGCCCAGCACGAGGATGACGTCGTTCGTGGTCGTCTCGAGCAAGGGGCGCTCGATTCCATGATCAACCTGCTCTTGTTCGGCACTTCCTTCACGACACAACCGCGGGTGATAACGATGCACGACCTCCACGATCCGGTCGTGCAGTCGCGGGTGGATGATCTTTTACAAGGCCTTCGCAATCCAGGAAGGAACGAGCGGCTCATCTTTCTGCGAAACGTCCTCCGACGCAGTGGAATGGATCCCGACAGTTCGACCGGAGACGAGAAGACAAAAGCTTTCGTCCTCGAAAATCTTCGGCGTGTTGTCCAGGAGCAGAACACTTTTCGCGAACAGTTTGATCAGGCAGCCCACGAGAGCGACCAGCAGGCCGAGCTTTCCAAGCGCTCGCGGATGTTTCACGATCGCGGTATCTCGCTTGATACAACCATTCTGTCGAGCTTCGGGATTGAGGGAGCGCTGCGCGACATGAAGGACCGGGCAATGCTTCCAGTCAGATCGATTACTCGCGTCGCGGTGATCGGCCCTGGTTTGGATTTCACCGATAAAGGATTCGGTTACGACTTTTATCCGCTCCAGACGCTGCAACCGTTCGCGGTTTACGATTCGCTCGTTCGATTAGGACTCGCGGAACCTGGAAAGATCGATATTACAGCCTTCGACATTAGTCGGGAGGTTCTCGAGCATTTGCGCAGCGCGCATGACCGCGCCAAAGCGGGCGAGAACTACGTCGTGCAATTGCCCCGCGAGTCTTGGCCATGGGTTGCGGAGGCAGTTCAGTACTGGCGTTCGTTCGGCAGCGAGATCGGTGAGCCCGCCGCTCCGGTTCAACCTCCGCCGGCTCTCAAGGGTCTTGAGACGCGCGCAGTCGCGATTCGTCCCGACGTCATCCTTTCATGTAAACCTGTCGATTTGAATGTCGTTTTCGAACAGTTCGATCGGTCGGACACAAGACGATTTGATCTGATCATCGCCACAAATGTTTTCCTCTATTACGACACAGTGGAGCAAGCGCTAGCGCTTCAGAATATCTCGACACTTCTCAAGCCGGGGGGATTTTTCTTGACCAATGATTGGCTGCCGGGTCTGCCTCAAATCCCGATGCGCTCCATGGGATACACACCAGTGCGATACGGAGAGAGCGGTGATTGGGGAGATAACATTTTTTGGTGGCAGCGGCAATGAGCGTTAATGCAACTTTCTTTGCAAGAAAGTCTTAACGATTCAGGCCCTCGACATGACAACCGTGCCACCCGTTTGATCCGAGTAAAATCGTTACAAGGGCTGACGCAGATGGAAGAAGTCGTAATGGCTAGAGAACGCGCGCAGTCGGGTTCATTCGTGGTTGAACTTTAGGATGTGACCGACCCTCGCTCCGTGATCCGCCGTTAACTTTAACCGACGTTCATTCGTGTTCCGTGATTACGGTCAGTTTCCCGTATTCTCGGATGAATGGCGCAGTTCCGAAGGCCTGTGCGTAACGCATCTCCAAGCCGGAACGAAAGGGGGCGACCGTTTCGATGATGAATGCCGCGTCCCGGTCCGCGCTCGGCTCCCGCCACGGAATTTCGCGTGGGTAGACGCGATAGGGATCCTCAAAAATCGCATTGGAGACCGCCAATGTCTCACCGCTCTCGAACAGCAATGGATAAATAAAGGAGATCGTGGTCCAGACGGACGTCACGTGATGTTGACGCAGATAATCTTCAACGCCTTCGATATCAACGGCCGGAATTCGTGTCATACAATAACTCTTCCCCTCGTCGCAGGAGGAGAGTGTTTCGATTTGATTTTCCTGTCCGACCCCGACAATGACAACAGTCCCGGTCAGTAAAATCGCACTAAGCACAACGGCACCACCGAGGCGCGGCAGTGCCTTCGAATAAGAAAAGGAACGTTCCAGCATTCGCCCTGTCAACACCGACAGAAAGAAACATCCACCGAAGAAATAGCTGGGAACGCCGGGCCGCACAGTCAGATACGGAACAAAGGAAGCCGCTGTGAGTAGAAGCATGTCAAAATCCCGTTCTTGCCGCCAATCCGCTAGATTGCCGCGGAGCGCCCCCACCATTTTCGACGGTGATTTCACGAAGGGCCAGATCGCTGTTACCACCGCCAAAAGAGCGATCGCGTAAAACACGTAGCCGGATGCCGGCTTGTCGGAATAATACCAGAGAACAGTGTCCGGTCCGAAGAACTTTGGCATTTCATCGAGAAGGATTCGTCCGTAAGTGGAAAGCTGAAGGAGCGACTGGAATCCGCCTCCGGGCCTTTCAACAAAAAGATATCGCCAATTGTTGAAATGATGCATGAGATTACACGCAACTACAGGCAGGTAACCGAGCACGCACCCGCCAAAAGCGAGAGCCGCATTGTTGAGCGAGAGTTTACGGCGCAAAATCAGCAGCATCCAAAACGCGGCAACAATCGGGATCGCAAGTTCCAGGCACCAGATGCTCACAGCTGACGCCAGCCCAAAGAAAAATAACGTCGTTTGTTTCCGAGCCCAATCTGATGCGACCGATGTAAAAAGCATCGTCAGTATTGGGATCGACAGGAAATACCAAGAGTAACCCCTCACTTGAAAATGCCACTTGAGGAGTGAAGGAGTGACCGCAAATACAATCGCGGCCAAGAGAGCTGTGCGCTGGTCGTAAAGCGCCAAGCACATCCAATAAAATAGAACAAGGCAGAGCAATGACAGCACGAGGATACAACTCTTCAGTGGAATGACGCTCACGCCGAACACTGCGAAAGCAATCGCGGCGAGGTATGCCTCCCAAGCTGCGCCTGCGTTATATGGCTGCCCATACATGTAAAAAGGGAAATAGCGTCCTTCCAGGATGTGTTTACCCATCAGACCAATGATCGCTTCGTCGCTATGCACGTGAGTTTGCGACGTCAACAGAATCATAAACCGCGCGACCGCGATAATTACAAACAACCCAATAAAGAATGCGTGCCGGCGCATCAGAGATTAATTGTCAGCTTCCCGGGGCACGATCATAACGCAGCGCTTGAGAGATCGACAATCGAGACGGTTCCCATTTACCCGCAGAAGGCAGGCGGCTTGAGGGTCAGGTTCAACCCGGAGGATGAAATCCGAAATCAGTCGCTAGTTTTCCCCAAAGCCAATCAACGAACGAGTCTTTCTTGATCGAACCGACATTGGCTATGGCCAGCGCTTCCGCTTTTTCCACGCTGCCGTTCAAGCAGTAAAGATATGTAAGCAGGAAGGTGTCGTTGAGACTAGAGACGCCGCGATCTTTCTCAGTCTCAAGTAACCCGATTGCTCCGCCGATATCCCGCTGCGCCAGCGCGCCCGCAACTAAATCCGGCATGATTTCCAGCGGTGGTGTTAGCGACCTCTTCGCGACCCCTTCGGCGATGGCCAACCGGAATCCATCACTTCCCAGCACCTCCAGGACAGGCATTCGCAACTGCGAATGGCGCAGGTACAGATCCAGTTCGGCCAACTTATTGCTTCCAATCATCTCAGAGAGATACCGCGTCTGACGAAGAATAAAGAATGATTCGAGTGATTTGTTCAGCGTCTCCGGCCAGATTGTGGCAGCCAGGGAAGAGTGAAGAAAACGTTGGAGCGCCGAAGGCGCCGCAAGGTACATCAAAGCAAAGCGATGCCCGGCTTCCTCATCCCACGGCTCATCTGTCAGCCGCTTCGGATAACAGTCTGTCAGAGGCGCGACATCATGCGTGATTTGGTCGATCCCTTCGGCATCCATCACAAAAAGTGCGCCAAGTTGTTGTGGAACCTCGATGCCGATTTGCCTCAAATCTCCGCCGGAGCCCGACTGGCTCCACAATTGGCGAATTTCCTCCTCCTTCACTTTACGCCCCGACCCTTTGATTCCCATCATGATCCAGTCCTGATCGGCGCTTGCCCAGACAGAGGCGTTGGCAAACGCGTCGTGAAAGGCGCGCAGAATTGCTTTTGCTTCATCCACTTTCAACTGGTTAATCGGTAGCCAGAAGGTGGCGATTCCGCCTTCCTTAAGGCGACTGTGTATCAGCCGGAAAAACTCCGATGTGTAGAGATTGACAGCCCCCATTACCTTCGGCGGAGGCGGCTCGCCAGAGATAATGTCATACTGCTGCGGGCTCGCTTGAAGAAAGAAGCGGCCATCCTGCACGACTGCGTGCACGCGCGGATCACGCAGGGGATTGGAGTAATTGATGCCGGAATAAAAGTTAGCGAGCGCAAACACTTCTTTCGAAATGTCCACGGCATCCATTCGTTTGACGTTTGGCCCGTGCAGAAGGGCATCGGCCGTGACGCCACAGCCATAGCAAAGAAGAAGTACATCCTCGGATTCCGGGCGAAAAGCCAGAGGAAGATAAGCGAACAATCTCATGTACCGCTGGTTCCGCGGATTTGTGGCGGACATTGAAAAATCGTTGGTCAATAACCGGTAATAATACGGTTCGCCGAAAAGATCGCGCCGCAGCAGCTGTAATGTGTCTGAAGTGCCCTCGATCCTTTTCACGACGTGCGCGAGCACATTGCCATGTTCATCGATTTCGTAGGGCCGGCTGGCATGTGAGAAGTGCGATTCAGCGCGGTGATAGGGAAGAATTGCCATCAGGAGGATCGCACCGGCACAAAGCGCGAGAGTGAGCCGACCAACTGGCTGGCCAACTGACCAGCTCGACCGTTCGCTCGCCATCACGGAAAGCAGCAGGTAGCCAGCAGTGCAGAGCAATAGACTCCATTGATAGCCAACGCCCGGCAGCAGCACGAAACTTGCAAGAAGCGGGCCGGCTGCAGCACCCGTAGTGTTGAAGAGCGTCGTAATCCCTGTGCTGTTCATTCGGTCGCCGACGCTCACTTGCACGCTTGCTACGAGCGAGGGAAACAGAATTCCCGACAGGAAGGCGACAGGAAACATCAGCGCAAGGGAGAGCAGGGCCACTACACGCCAGGAAAGATCGAATACGCCCGTGCGCGTTTGCGCCAGTCTCTCCGGAAACAACAGATACGACAGAAGCGCAGCGATTGCAGCCAACAGCAAAAGCACCGGAAGCAGGTCATTCAGTCGTCCAGAGCCGCGGTGGATCACGCCAGCGACAATGCCGCCGAAGCCAATTCCCGCTAGCACTACAGCCAGCATGATCGCGAATGTAGTCGGCGATGATGCGACGTACAGACGCAGAAACCGAAACCAAACCACCTCCAGGCAGAGCAGAATGCACCCTGTTCCAAAGCTAACCAGAAGCAAACGCCATGGCGCTCGATAGCTTGCGTCCAGGCGCAACGGAAATTTAGAGTGCGGCGACATATCACCGCTGAATCTCGCGAGTACTAAAGCGATTGCCGCGGCGACGCAGCTCGCCAAGCCTGCAAACAAACCCGTGCCGCGAAGACCAAACGCTCCGATAAGATATGCTTCGCCAAGTAGTGCACCAACCACGGCGCCTAAGGTGTTCGAGCCATACAGAAAACCGATCACGCGTCCAAAGTTCGTTTGCCGCAGCGCTGGATCTTCGATAATCACCGGCAAGGTCAAACCCATGGCTGTTGTCGGCACGAGGAGGATCAGGAAAGACACGATGAATCGCAAGGCGAGGAGAGTCGGCTGATAACTCCACAGTGTTTGCCACACGGGTCGCATCCAGTCGCCAAGCACTGGAAGGCCAAAAACAATCGTGCACCCAAAAACTGCGACGAGGCCCTCCAACACAGCGTACAAATGAAGCGATCGCCATCGCCGAATTCTCAATGATGCGGCGAGCGCGTTTCCCAAGGCGAGGCCCGCCATGAAACTGGAAAGAATCAACGCCGCGGCCCAAACTGAGTTGCCAAATGCCAGGCCGCTCAACCGCAACCACAAAGTTTCGAAAATCAGCGCGCCAATGCCGGACAAAAATAGAATACCAGAAAAAATCGCGACGCGCGCAGTCGCGAGAAAATTCTGCGAGCGTGCCGGTGAGCCCTGCGTCGTAGGTGACCTATTCATCATCGCGGGAATGCCGTGCGGCTTTAAGGATGATGGCGCCAGCAACTCCTCCAAGCAGTGACCCTCCAAGGATGCCCTGCTTCGCTGCGTCAAGGGCCGCCGTGCCATCAAACGCCAGCATGGCGATAAAGAGTGACATGGTGAAGCCTATGCCTGCTAGCGAGGCGTAGCCGAGCAAGGGCGCCCAACCCACGGATGCGGGAAGTTTCGCAATCCCGGATTTCACGCCGAGGAAGGCTGCTGCCATGATTCCAAGCGGCTTGCCGATAACGAGCCCTGCCAACACTCCAAGGGCGATCTCTGCATGCTCAGTCGAGAGACCTATTTTGACACCTGCATTCGCAAATGCGAACAGCGGCATCACGACAAACGCGGAAAAGTTGTGCAGCGCAGTTTCAAGCTTCAGAGTTGGCGCTGCGACGTCTTCGCTCGCTCGCTTTAGCGCAAATAGCGCTTCCTGTTGTCGCTCGCTGCTCAGGACAAGAAAATCGCCAGTCTCCGCGCGATCGAACTGATTCACAAGGGCATGCGCCTCGCGCGAGAATTGCGCCGCATTTATTCGCGTGTTTGTGGGGATAGTACAAGCCAGGATCACGCCGGAAATCGTAGCGTGCACTCCAGACTGGTGCATGAAGTACCACAGCACAATGCCCGCGAACAGGTATGGCCACAATTGACGAACCCTCGCCACGTTGAACCCGATCAAGACAAATACCACGGCAGCCGCTCCCGCCAGTGAGCTCCACATGATTGACTGCGAATAGAAAATCGCAATAACCAGAACCGCCCCCATATCGTCGACGATCGCGAGCGCTGTCAAAAATACTCTGGCGCCGATGGGCGCATCGGGAGAAAGTAGCGCCAGCGCACCCAAGGCAAATGCAATGTCCGTGGCAACCGGGATGCCCCACCCGCGCGCTCCGAATCCGCTCGTATTGCACATTAAGTAGATTCCGGCTGGTACCAGCATGCCACCGATGGCGCACGCGATTGGAAGGACGGCTTTCTTTGCCGAAGCCAGTTCGCCAACGAGGAGCTCACGCTTGATCTCCAATCCGACCAACAGGAAGAAAACTGCCATCAGTCCGTCATTGATCCACTGATGCAATGTCAGGGACAGGGAGTGGTGCGCGATGCCCACTGTAATTGGTATACTCCAAAGATGTTCGTACCGCTCGGCCAAGGGCGAGTTCGCCAGCACCAGTGCGGCAATCCCGAACAAGAGCAGAACCGATCCGCCAACCGTCTCGGTTCGAAAAAAACGCTGGAATATGGTTGACTGGAATTTTTTCAAGCGCACGGCAACCGAGCTTAAGCGCTGACGAGTGGTCAATAGCTGATGGCTGCGAGTGTCGATGAATCGAAGCCTGTCAGCAATGACCAATTGGCTATTGGCTATTGGCGATTGGCTATTACGCTGGCTTCATGTTCACCGGTCTGGTTGAAGAAGTCGGCAGCGTAATTGCGGTCAGTGCGGGCAACGATGGGACTGAACTGAAAATCGCCCCCCCGCGTATCGCAAAGAAAATGCAGCGCGGCGACAGCGTAACCGTCAACGGTTGTTGCCTCACAGTAAGCTCGCGTCGCGGCAACATGCTGCATTTCCATCTATTGGCGGAAACAATCGCATGCACAAATTTAGGGAATTTGCAGCACGGAGACTCAGTAAATCTAGAGCGCGCTCTTGGCGCAAACGAGCGACTGGGTGGCCATTTCGTGCAAGGGCACGTCGATTGTGTGTCACGGGTCGTAGCCTTCAGAAAGACCGGTGCAGATTTTCGATTGGAAATAGAACTGCCGTCTGACGTCAGCCGGTATGTTGCTCCAAAAGGGTCAATCGCGGTGAACGGAATCAGCCTCACAGTCGCCGAAATTCTTTCGACGAGTTTCGTCACCTGGATTATCCCGTTTACGAAGAAGCATACTAACCTCGATCGAGCGAAGCCGGGCGATCTGATGAACCTCGAGTTCGACATTCTCGCCAAGTACCTCGAGAGAATGCTCTCGCCGTTCGTGGTAAAGAAATGACGGCGCATCCCTTCGCCACGGAGCGTCTGCGCTCTCGTGTTGTCGGTGTAATTGCATCGCGCGCGGAGTTGGATAGCGCCATGCGAATGCGCAAGCCGCCGGATTTATTTGAACTGCGCCTGGATTGTCTCGTGCGCGCTGTCGATCAATTTGAAAATGAATTATCGAGGTTGCGCGCGCCGCTCATCATCACAGCGCGACATTCGCAGGAAGGCGGCGCGAACAAGCTGTCCCTGCAGCAAAGGCGCGATCTTCTGACGCGATTCTTAAACCGCGCTGACTATGTCGATGTCGAATTGCGCTCCGCGTCTGCTTTGCATTCATTGCTCAGCATGGCCGAGCAGAAAAAAATGCGGCGCATCATTTCATTTCACGATTTCAAATCAACACCGCTTCCTCGAATTCTCTGCGCGAAAGCGCAGACGGCCAAAGCATACGGAGCAAACATCTTTAAGGTTGCGACGCGCACGGACACCCCGATCCAACTCGCGCGATTACTCGATTTCATCACCAACAGGGATGCGGATCTTGCCGTCAGCGCGATGGGAATTGGCCAGCTTGGAGCAATTTCACGCGTCCTGCTCGCGCGCGCCGGATCGGTTTTGATATACGCTTCGGTCGCGGAAAAGAGTCACGTCGAAGGGCAACTTTCGCTCGAACAACTTCGGGCGCTCGGAATTGCTTCGCGACGTTAAATCGTTAAAACGCTGAACCGTTAATCGCGCGCGACGTTGCAACGTTGCAACGGCTCACGAGTCAACTTCCATTCCCTTGCTCTTTCTCCAGCGCACATATCGTACTGAGCGCGCAACGATCATGTCTTCATCGGTAACCTTCCCAAAGCAACTTCCAGTGATGCCGCTGCCTGGCGCGGTCCTGTTTCCGCACGCGCTGCTCCCACTTTACATTTTCGAGCCACGTTATCGCCACATGCTGGAACATGCGCTTCAGCATCATCGTATGTTTTGCGTGACGTTGATTAAGCCGAGTTGCCTAGAGTGGCACGCGCCGGAGGACTTCTTTCATCTTGCCACCGTCGGATTAATTCGCGCGTGTGTCGGGCGCGGCGATGGCACATCGAATTTAATACTGCAAGGTCTACAACGTGTGCGTTTCGCCAGCTTCGAACAAAAAACGCCGTTCCCGATCGCGAAGATCGACATCGTTACGTCGCGTGACGCAACAACGGTCGAGACTGAAGCGCTTGGCGCAAAAGTGCTCGAGCTTTACGCCAGTCTTAAGCATGGCGGTCGGCAGCTTCCGGCGAAAGTTGATCGATATCTCGCTGAATTGCGCGATCTCGAGATGCTGGCCGACCTTATGGCCTCGACATTTGTCAACGATCCGTTACGGCGTCAACGCGTGCTCGAAGAACGCTCTCTCAACCAACGGCTTCGGTTCCTGATCACATATTTGCGCGACGAAATCGGCAACGCCGCTGCGTAGCTGTCGCCGCTGACATTTGGGCGGTGTGTAGCCCATTCAGCGCCGCGCCTCGCACAGCCAGGCGGCTACAGCCCTGCCACCCGCTCATATTCTTCAATCAGATATCGATCAGTCATTCCTGCGATGTAATCGCAGACCGTGCGATGCAAGCCTTCCTTTTCAATCCGTCTCGTCGCTCCATCCCCGAGACTGTCGGGATCCACAAGGTACGCTTCGAAAACCTGTCGCAGCATTTCGGACGCGCGCCGGTTCAGTTCGGAGACGCGCGGATGATAATAAACATTCTGATACAAAAATTTCCGCAGCGCGCGATTCGCCTCTGCCAATTCATCGCTGTAGCGAATGAGCCGAGCAGGGTGTCGCCGCACGTCGTCTGGGTTTTGCACGTCCGATTCGGCAATGGATTTTGCGCTCGTGGCAACCAAGTCGTGCACTTCGTTGTCGATGATGTTGCGAATAATTAGCTTGTGCAGCTCGGGCGCACGCGCGCCAGAATAACGCGCGCGCAGAGCACCCTCGCTTCTGCGCCACACTTCGTTTTCTGCCAACTGCGCAGCGCTCAAAATTTCGAAATCGACCGCGTCATCGAGATCATGGCTGTAATACGTGATCTCGTCGGCAAGGTCCGCAACCTGCGCTTCCAACGATGGGCAACGGTATTTTTCCCGTTTTGGCGCTGGAAACTCATAGAAGGTCTCGTGTTTCCGCAAACCCTCCCGAACTTCGAATGTCAAATTTAACCCTGGGAAACTCGGATACGTAGTTTCGAGCAGCTCCACGACTCGGACACTCTGGCGGTTGTGATCAAATCCACCGTGATCGCGCATACACTCGGCCAGCATCTCCTCGCCGGAGTGACCAAAAGGCGCATGCCCGAGGTCGTGCGCGAGTGCAATGGCTTCAGCGAGGTCTTCGTTCAGGCGTAATGCGCGAGCAATCGTGCGGCTGATGGAGGCGACCTCGATGGAGTGCGTCAGGCGCGTGCGTAAATGGTCACCGGTTCCATTCAAAAACACCTGGGTCTTGTACTCCATGCGCCGAAACGCGCGCGAATGAATGATGCGTGCGCGATCACGCTGAAATTCCGTCCGATAGGAATGACTGGACTCGGAATATTTCCGCCCGCGGGAGTCACCAGATTTTTCGGCAAACGGCGCGAACACGGCGCGCTCGCTCGTTTCCATTTCTTCGCGTGTTTTGCAGAAGGCCGTGAGGCGCGCCACCCGAGGATCAGAAGAATGCTCCGTCACAATTGATTCCCAACCCTTATCTGTCGATCTTACCTTCAAAATCTCAAATCCAATATGGCCAGGAAAACTCGACGGAAAAAGCAAGTCACGCCGGAACGCTTGATGGAAATTAGCTTCGCGTACGGTCCGCCGCTCATCATCGGCGCCGCTGTCAGCAACAAGATTTTTGATGCGTTGGTAAACAGTTCTAAAACAGCGGACGAAGTGGCCCAACAAACCGGCGCATCGCCACGCGCTCTGCGCATCTTAATGAATGCTTTGGTTGGTCTCGACCTTTTGAAAAAGGACCGGAAAGAAAAATATTCACTTACGCCCGAAAGCGCCGCCTTTCTTGTAAGCAACAAGCCGGGCACGCACGCAGGATTCTTCGGAACAGTGGCGCCGCAGCTCATCTCGCGATGGTTACGATTGCCGGACATCGTGCGCGAAGGTCGTCCGGCTGTCGCGGTGAACCAGGAAACCGAAGGCACCGAATTTTTCAGCCAGTTGGTAGAAAACATCATCCCGATGAGCTATCCGCCTGCGCAAAAACTTGCAGAGCATTTAAAGCTATCGAAAGGCGAGAATGAAATTCGTGTTCTCGATCTGGCCGCTGGTTCTGGAATCTGGGGCATCGCACTCACTCAAAAATCTCCGCGCGTGCAGGTGACGGCGGTTGATTGGGCCGGAATGATTCCGACGACGAAGCGAATCACACAAAAGTTTGGCGTCGCTGATCGTTTCGATTATCTCGAGGGCGACATATTGGAGGCGAACTTTGGCAGCGGTTATGATATCGCCACGCTTGGCCACATCTTGCATAGTGAAGGCGAAGAACGCAGCCGCAAGCTGCTCAAGAAAACTTTTCGCGCACTCAAATCTGGCGGCGTCATCGCTATCGCCGAATGGCTCGTAAACGACCAGCGCACTGAACCAGCGCCTTCGCTCATGTTCGCAGTGCAAATGCTAGTCAACACCGAAAAAGGCGACACCTTCAGCTTTAACGAAATCAAAAGCTGGCTTGAAGATGCCGGATTCAAGAACGTGCGCAAGCTCGAAGCGCCCGGGCCTTCACCGCTAATTCTCGCGACAAAGCCATCGAGTTAACAGATCAGCCGTGTCTGTCGAATCGGCTTCTCATTTGCGCGCCGAACTGCTTTCATAGCGCCAGATGAAAGAGGTGACAAAGAAACGAGCTACCAAAAGCAAGGCGCGGCTAACCCGGAAAAATCGTGAGGAACATGTTCCTTACCGCAAACCTGCCCTTCGCAGCGAAGCGTTTGCCAAAGCGCTCATCAACGCAAAATCGTGCATTGATGATAGTGGGGGTCTCCAAGGGCTTTTCAATGAAGCAGCCCGAAAGGCAGCAGCCGTACCCAGAGAACCGTTTAAAGAGTGTTGGCCTTATCTTCAGACCATGCTGCGTTTGGTCCGCGCACATCATCGCGGCGAATACGATCAGGTTTCGAATGATGCCTTCTTATGGATCGTTGCTGCTCTCAATTACCTGGTCGATCCATTCGATTTTATTCCGGACAAGACGCCGTTTCTTGGTTTCGTAGACGACGCAGCCGTGATCGAGTTCGTTGTCGATAGAACCCACCAAACGCTGGACGATTTCATGACGTGGGAAACCGCCCGCGCCGGAGCTGCTCTCTAGCGTTCCATTCTCAGACCAATAGGAGCGCCGGATTTTCCAAAAGGTGGCGCAGTTCTTTCAGATACTCAGCGCCAAGCGCACCATCGATGACGCGATGATCGCAGCTCATCGTGATCGACATGCGGTGGCCAACGACAATTCGGTCGCAATCATCGATTACCGGAACCTTGGTGATCTTGCCAACGGCGAGAATAAACCCTTGCGGCGGATTTATGACAGCGGAGAAACTATCGATGCCCATGCCGCCGAGATTTGAGACGGTGAACGTGCCACCCTGAAATTCCTCCGGCTTCATTCGCTTGTTGCGTGCGCGGTGCGCCAGATCTTTCGCCAGCTCACTGATCTCGCGAAGTGATTTGTTTTGCGCGCCGCGAATGACTGGCGTCAGCAGCCCGTCTTCAATCGCCACGGCAATTCCAAGATCGACATCGGCATATTGCACAATCGCATCGCTATCGAAAGAGGCGTTTACCCGCGGAACCTTGATCGCAGCTTGCACTGACGCTTTCAAGACAAAGTCATTCACGGTAATTTTGGCCGCGTCGGCACCTTCCCCGGCTGATTTCAATTCCTCTCGCGCTTCCAAGAGCGGCCCGGCGTCAATGTCGATTTCCAAATAGAAATGCGGAACTGGGCCCAGGCTTTCGACCAGTCGCTGCGCAATTATTTTGCGCATCCCGGAAAGCTGAATGCGCGCGCTTTCGCCGGCTTTGATTGAAGGTTCAGGCTTTGCGCGACCGTGATCGGCGGTTGCGGGCACAGATTTCGCCGCCGCACGGACATCAGTCTCAGTAATCCGACCATTGGGCCCTGTGCCTTTTACTCTGGAAAGATCAACGCCGAGTTCAGCCGCGATTCGCCGCGCAACGGGCGACGCTTTCACGCGTGCTTCTTCTGGCTGTGATGGCAGCCGTGCTGGCTGCGCAGGCGACACGCCTGCCTCTACTGGCGTCTCCTCTCTTTCCGCTTTTGGCGGCACGCCCTTTTTCCCTTTTTCCTCCGCCTTTGGCTTCTCTTTCTTTTCTTTAGGCTCTTCTTTTGTTGCTTCCGCTTTTGGCTTCGCTTCTTCTTTTTCTTTCTCCTGTTCGGGTTTTGCTTTTTCCTCTTCTTTGGCCTTTGGCTTATCCTCTTTTTCTTTGGTCGCTTTTTCCTTCTCCTCTTCTTTGGGCGCTTCCTCGCCTTCGCCACCAATGAACGCAATCTTGTCGCCGACGTTTACTTTGCCGCCTTCTTCGACGTAAATTTCCGTGAGCGTCCCATCCTCGGGCGATTCCCATTCCATGGTCGCCTTGTCGGTCTCGATTTCGGCGAGCACTTCACCGGCCGATACTTTATCGCCCTTCTTTTTCTTCCACGTGACAAGAGTCCCCTCGGTCATGGTGTCGCTCAGCTTAGGCATCTGAATTTCAGGCATAAACAGAAGTGATGAGTGACAAGTGACGCGTGACCAGTTTTCTCATGCGTAGCAAACCTGCTTCACGGCTGACGCGAGTTTGTCTGCATTCGGAAGCACAGCTTGCTCGAGGCGCTCATTGTACGGCATTGGAACATCTTCCTGTGATACTCGAATGATCGGCGCATCGAGCTCATCAAAAATGTTTTTCTGGATCCGATAACAAACTTCCGCACCCACTCCACAGAACGGATGATCCTGTTCGACAATCACAACTCGATGCGTCTTTGCCACTGAATCGAAAACCGCCTTTTCATCGAGTGGTTTAATGGAACGCAGATCGACAATCTCCGCCGAGATGTCTTCCTCTTCGAGTTGGGCCGCAACTTTGAGTGCCAGCGGAACAGTTTGTGAATAACAAATGATCGAGACATCGCTGCCTTCGCGTTTCACTTCCGCTTTCCCAAGCGGAATGAGCAGCTCCTCATCCGGAGGCTCGACCATTCCTTTCGAGCTGTAGAGCAATTCCGCTTCGAGAACGAGCACTGGATTATTGTCGCGCACGGCAGTTTTGAGTAACCCTTTTGCGTCGCGCGGCGTCGCCGGCGCGCAAACTTTCAGGCCGGGCACACTGGCGTAAAAATTCTCCGTGGCGTGTGAATGCGTGGCACCGAGCTGATGCGCGGGTCCGTTCGGGCCGCGAAATGTTATGGGAATATTGAACTGTCCGCCCGACATTGTGAACATGTTGGGCGCGTTGTTCACCACCTGATCAAACGCGACGAGCGAAAAACTGAACGTCATGAATTCAATGATTGGCCGTAACCCAACCATCGCGGCGCCGACACCCAGGCCCGCAAATCCGTTCTCGCTGATTGGGGTGTCGATGATTCGGCGTGGCCCGAAGCGCTCGAGCAACCCGTGGCTTACCTTGTAAGCGCCCTGATATTCCGCGACCTCTTCCCCCATCAGGAAAACATTGGGGTCACGATCGAGTTCTTCCGCAAGGGCTTCGTTAAGTGCCTGGCGATACGTGATTTCTCTCATTGCACTTCTTCTGTAGTGGCAGCCGTGTCTGCAGCAGATCGTTGGATTTTCGCAGGCGCCGCGCCTGCTTCTACAGCTCCGTTTGCATACGTATAATCGTAAAGCTTGTCGAGCGGGGGCTCAGGACTTTGCTCAGCAAATTTCACCGCGGCCATGACTGTTTCCTTTGCCTGCTTGTCGAGCCGATCAAATTGTTCATTAGTCAGTTTTCCCTCGCGCGTTAGTTGTGCACGCAAACGGGTGATTGGGTCATCAAGACGATACTTTTCCAACTCTTCCTTCGTTCGGTAACTTGCTGGATCTGACATTGAGTGGCCGCGATAGCGATAGGTTCGCGCTTCCAAGAATGCCGGATGCGGCTCTTTTCGGATTGAATCGGCAACCTCCGCAACCTTGTCGCGCACTTCGCGAAAGTTCATCCCGTCGACGATCTCTCCAGGGATATCGTACCCTTCGGCGCGGTCGATAATTTGCTTGAGTGACGTCGATCTTTTCACCGAAGTGCCCATCGCGAACAGGTTGTTTTCGCAGATGAAAACAATCGGCAATTTATACAACGCGGCCAGATTTAACGCTTCATGGAACGCGCCTTGATTGATGGCGCCGTCGCCAAAGAAGCAGAGCGTGACGCGGTCTTCGGCCCGGTACTTAATGGCAAACGCTAGTCCCACCGCCAGTGGAACGTGAGCAGCGACAATAGCGTGACCACCGTACATGTGGTGTTGCTTGTCGAAGAAATGCATCGAACCCCCCAACCCGCGCGAGCAGCCCGTTTCTTTCCCAAACAGTTCCGCCATGCACGCATTTGCACTGGTGCCGCGGGCAAGAGCATGGGCATGATCGCGGTAAGCGGTAATGATGTAGTCATCGTCGCGCACGGCAGCGACCGCGCCGGCCACGACTGCTTCTTGGCCGATGTAGAGGTGACAAAAACCGCCAATCTTCTGCGCTTGATACTGCTGGCTGGCGCGTTCCTCAAAACGCCGGATCAACAGCATCAGCGAGAGCATCTCGACTTCGTCGCGCTGCCCCACCGGCTGCATGGAGGTCATCCCGCAGCGGCTGGACGGAACCGCGAGGCGCGGGCTCCCGATCTCTCCCTGCTTTCCCCCACGTTCATACACACCACAAAAAACAACGTGAACAGAAGATCGCTGACGAGTGAGTTGCGGAAAAACATCCAGCTGGGTGTCGCGCTGTATTGAGGCAATCCTACCGTGAGCGATTGCACGAGTCCGGAGAAGTTTTTGGCGTAACCCGGGTCGGCCAACCAAGAAAACGCATTCGTGATTGCGTAGAACAATGCCGATCCAACAATAGAAGCCGGCAAAAGCGTCTTTAGCGAAGCTCGATTCTGCAAAAGAACTCCGATGCATCCAACCAGCGCGAGCGCTGCATAGCGAACGACAATTTGCGGATCTAACAATGGAGCGCCGTATCGAAAATTAATCACCGCGTCGGAAATAAACAGGGTCACCAGCGGCACGGAGAACTTATATTTCTTGGGGAAGTACGCAGCGCTGCAAAGCGCGATTGCCGCGAGCGGAGCGAAGTTTGAAAGCCAGCTCGCGCCAGAATGAATCAAGAGGCCCGTCGTGACCCGATAAACGACGGCCGAAAGAACGAGAAGAAGCGCGGGAATCATTCGACAGAATCTATCCGGCCGGTGCGATATGCAAAGGGCATTTACTTTGGCCGCGGCTCTGTAAAACGCGCGGCCACCTTTTGCAAACGTCAGCGCCGCGCACGGCAGAGCGACTACAGCGGATTATTTCGCAGCCCCTGCGAGCGCTTTGTTGAGCCGTGCTTTGCGACGATTTGCTGCGTTTCTATGGATGATTCCGCGCTTGGCAGCCTTGTCGATTGCCGAGATTAGCAGACGAATTTGATCCTTGCCGGCCACTTGCGCCGAACGCGCTCCCTTCTGCATCGTCCGTAAACCTGTTACAACGCTGCGATTGCGAAGTGTGCGTTTCACGCTCTGTCGGGCGCGCTTTGCGGCTGATGTTGTATTGGCCATTGCCAAAGATGTTGCGAACTGAACTCGCAGCGACGCTTTACAAGCGTTTCCCCAACGCAAGCTTTGTTTTTCGTCGCTCCGCAGCGAGTGCTCCACCTATTCGCATTTCTTCGACCGTCAGAGCGCCGGCAGTCTCGGTAGATCTAGCCTGACCTTGATTCTGAGTTGCGGTCTGCGCCTGTGGCTGGGTCTGCATTAGATGTTGAGGTGGTGCGGCTAGTGCGGTCGCCGCGACAACACTATCCGTGGCCAGTACGCGTGGTGCCTTTGCCGGTTTCGCCAGCGCAAGTCGACTTTGCATTTCGTTCTGAGGTTGTGCCGTCGCAGCAACCAGCGTCACGCTCGGTTGCACCGGTAGCGGTTTAGCTTTTGCCAATTTCGGAAGCCCATCAGGAATGATCTGCACCACAGCGCCCAAAGGGACGCGATCGTACAACTCTGCGACGTCGCTCGATTTCATCCGGATGCAGCCGTAACTGGCAGGCCGGCCGATCTTCTTCTCCTCCGGTGTCCCATGAATGTAAATGCAACGTTGATATGCATGCGCGTTTTGAGCCTCAAGCCCGCGCAACCAGATGATGCGTGTAGTGATTGGGTCGCGACCAGGAGCGTTTGGCTGCAGGATTTCGCCGGTGGGCCGCCGGTTGTGGAAGACCGCGCCGACGGGTACGTTGTCACCGATCTTCTTCTCAACTGCCATGTAACCCAGAGGAGTTGTCATTCGTCCCCTGGCATCTCCCAAACCGAACATGGAGGTGGAGATCGGATACGTAGCCACTTTCCCGCCGTTCTGGACGAGCATAAGCTTTTGATCACGCACGCTAATGATAAGCTGACTGGTACTATCGACGGGTGCGACGGCTAAGGCGGACACAGCCGAAATCAGACTGAAAATAAAGGCCAAGGGACGAAGCATCCGCACCTTTTTAGCCGACAATTTCAATTTGTCACGCAGGAATTGCAGCAGCAGGGCGTGAGCTCTCAAAATTTATTCTCGACCAGCGACTGCCAAAAGAAGAGACGCAAACGTAAAGGAAACCCCCTTGGAACATCAGCAGGAACGGCACCGAAAGGAACTGGCCGTGCACAATGGCAAACACCACGAAGTAGCTGAAATAAATGGCAAAGGCCAATTCAGCGAGCGGAAGTGCTGACTTCAGCGGCCGGTACTTGCAGCCGCGCCATTTTTGCGATTTCCGTTCAATCCCGTACTTCGGCGTCCGCGTAAAATCGGATTTGTGATTGATTAGCGCTTCCAGCACCGCGCGCGCGTTATTCAGCGATAGACCAATTCCGAGGGCGAGCAGACATGGCAGAAGAAGAATCTCCCGCAGCCATGTGCGTGGATGCAACTCGCGCTGAGCGCAAATGTAGAAAACGGCTACCGAGACCGATGCTGCAAGAAAAACTGGAATGTCCACAAGGAAGGTGCGCAGCCAACCTCCCGGAGGCGCTCCGGCGGATGGATGCAAAAGCACACACAGAAATGCAAGGAGTAAGTATGCGAAGTTGGACATCAAATGCCCGGTGGCTTCGACCTTGATTGGAAACGGAAGCTGGCTGCGCCAGATCGTAGGCAACAATTTCTTGCACGTTTGGATCGAACCTTTAGTCCAGCGGTGCTGCTGGGACTTGAAGCCGTTCATATCGACCGGCAGCTCGGCTGGCGTAACAACATCTGCAAGATAGACAAATTTCCAGCCAGCAAGCTGGGCGCGATAGCTAAGGTCGAGGTCCTCGCATAGCGTATCTGCCTGCCAGCCTCCACTTTGTTCGATACAAGAACGCCGCCAGAGACCGGCGGTTCCGTTAAAGTTGAAAAAACGGCCGCTGCGGCTGCGGGCGGTTTGCTCAAGCAAAAGGTGTCCATCCAAAAAGATCGCCTGCATGCGCGTGAGCAAAGAATACCCACGATTCAAATGGCCCCAGCGAGTCTGGATCATCCCTACTTTTGGATCAGTAAAGTAATGGATGGTACGTCTAAGCAGATCTTTCTCCGGGACGAAATCAGCGTCGAGGATACAAAGGAATTCTCCTTCCGCAGCGTGGAGTCCTGCCGACAAGGCGCCGGCCTTGAATCCTGTGCGATCAACTCGATGAATAAGCTGAACATTAAAGCCACGCTGGCGCAGTTCTTCCGCGCACGCGGCGGTGATCTCGCGAGTCTCGTCGGTTGAGTCGTCCAGCACCTGAATTTGCAGAAGCTCCCGCGGATAATCCAGTTCGCTCACGGAACGAAGCAACCGCTCGGCGACGTACACCTCGTTGAAGATCGGCAACTGCATCGTCACCTTGGGCAGTTGTTCAAAATGGTGAGGCGGCACCGGCGCGCGCTTCCGGTTTTTCAGATACAGGTAAATGATGAAATAGCGATGGATCCCGTAAGCTGAAAGCCCGATAAGCACGCTCAGGTAGCAAACCGTCCAAATAATATGTCCGATGCTTCCTTGCATGGGAATTGCTAAAACCGCCAATCGTTGAGGCAGTAAGGGCGACATGATGCCGTTTCCAGCGGTTGCGTCAATCCAAAAATCGCGTCTTTGCCTGCGAAAACGCGGTTCACATTGTGTTGATACACAGCAGTCTCCTATCGATGTTCGTAATTCGAGAATCAAGCAGTTTGCTAATCTGTCCATTCAGCTGGCGGCATAGCGGGGGGTCGAAGGACTTGTGCTGAACTAACGGCCGTTCGATGTGGGCAGACATTCGCCCTTGCTTGACGCGGTCAGCAGGTTGACCGTGGTACTCGATTTTTTCGCAAACGCAGGCATGCAGTTGGGAGACACAACAACGAAACGAAGGGGCAGCCGGTTCGATCGTTTCACGATCATTTTTCCTATTCTTCTGGCGGGTTGGATTCCGTCGATCCTAACACTTATTGTTTCCTACACGATTCTTCGCGACACGCTGGAAACGAGAATCTTGCGCGACCGACAAACTTTGATCCAGCTGCTTGGCCATGTAGTTGGTCACGACCTCAGCCGCAGTAGTGCTATTATCAATTATTACCAGACGCTTCCCGAAGTCGCTGGAATCCTAGGCGCGCCGAATCCCGCACTCGCAGCCCAGCAATGGCTTAACTCGGCCTTCTATTCGCATCCGAACATTGACGGAATGTTCCTGGCGGCACCGGATGGTGCCTTGATTGCAGCCATCCCGACGGCACCAGAGATGGTAGGAAGAGAGTTTGGGGCCAGACATTGGCTTGAGCAAGCGGCTGCATCCGACGAACCTGTCGTGTCGCCAGTTCATCCCAGGCTGTCAGACAATCGGCTGGTTACCGATATTGTGGCCGCAGTCCGCGCGCCGGACCGGACGATTCTAGGCTATGTTGGCGACTCGGTCCTGGTCGAAAGGATTGGAAGGCGATTGTCCGCGATTGAATTTTCGGATCGCTTCAGGTTCGAGGTGCTCGATCAAAATGGCGCGTCGCTTTTCGCGAATGATTTTAAACCGAATCCCGGCGTAACACCTCAAGGCGGCCTGTTAATCAACGAGATTCGCCAAAACAAGACCGGACATTTCGAAGAGCATGGAAATCTCTATTCTTTCAGTCCGATCGAGCCAACTGGTTGGGTAGCGGTAGTAGAGCAGCCGAAGAGCCTCGCTTACAAACCAGTTCACGATCTTCTGGGACGAATGACCATCCTGACGGCGTGGTTGATCGCTCTCACAGCAGTGTTCGCGTGGCTGGGTAGCAGGTTTTATCAACGGCAAATAGAGTCGACGCAGCGGCTGGAACGCGAAGTCATCTTCAACGAGAAAATCCTGGCGAACATGCCCAGCGGGATCGCTTTCGTCGATCCAGCTTCTCGCCGCTTTCTGCACGCCAACGATGCCTTTGCGCGCATGGCGGAACGTTTTGGAGACCTGCCACCCGGCCGCGACATTTCAGAAATCCCATCCGATGATGTGAAGATCGCGCCTCCGGGCGCGATTGACAGAGTGCTTACCTTTGGAACCCCGTTTCAACTGACTGAGCACCCGTTGAAAGACAAGGCCGGTGTGACGCATTTTTTGGACATTAATCTTCTCCGGCTGCAAGGCGCACAGGAAACCGTCCAAGGCGTGCTTTATCTGGTGGAAGACAAAACACGCGACGTCACATTGCGTCAGGAGTTGATTGCCGCAAATGCCGCCAAGGATCAATTCCTGGCGCTCTTGTCGCACGAGTTGCGCAGTCCTCTCGCGCCGGTGATCGCGATGGTAGGCGAGCTGGAAGCTGAGGCCCCGGATACCCAGCCTGTCAGAGAAGCACTGGAGGTCGTCCGCCGCAATGTTGAGCTGGAAGCACGATTAATTGACGATTTGCTCGATGTTACCCGCATTTCGAAAGGCAAGCTGCAATTGAGCTTCGAAACGATTTCCATACACCAAATCTTGCAGCGCGCTTACGAGATATGCCGAAAAGAAATCGAGGCAAAGAATCTCGATGTAGAATTTAGGCTTCGCGCCACCGACACGTATGTGGAAGGCGATCCCGCGCGCCTGCAACAGGTCTTTTGGAATCTGATTAAGAACAGCGTGAAATTTACTCCCGAAAACGGCCGAATCATTGTCGAAACCCTTAACCCGGCGCCCAACAAAATTGAAGCTCGGATCATCGACACCGGGATTGGTATCGAACGCGAGAAGATCGATAAGATCTTTAATGCATTCGAACAGGGACAAGTCGAGATTACCCGCCGTTTTGGAGGTCTCGGACTTGGCCTCTCCATTTCCAAGGCGTTGATCGACGCACACGGCGGGAAAATCCATGTTGAAAGTCCCGGCAAAGATCAGGGCGCAACGTTTTCAGTGGAGCTCACCGCGGTCGTCACTCCGATTGGCGGCGACGGCGAGAAGCAAGATCAACCGGCAGATCGCGAGCCGGAACGCGCCATTTCAAGTCACCGCCGGGTGCTGGTGGTGGACGACCATCACGACACTTGCATCGGAATGAAAAGAATGCTGGAGCGCCGCGGCTACGAAATCACCATAGCCCATTCCGCTGAACAGGCCGTCGAAAAAGTCCGTACAGAAAATTTCGATCTGCTCATCAGTGACATCGGATTGCCAGACCGCAGCGGTTATGAATTGATGCGCGAAGTGCGCCTCAAGAAGGATTTGCCTGGAATCGCGCTGAGCGGTTTCGGTAGCGAACAAGACGTAAACCAGGCCAGAGAGGCAGGCTTCGCCGAGCATCTCACTAAGCCAATTAATTTTGAGCGCCTGGAAAAAACGATGCAGAGCTTGCTCTCGTGAGCCGTGAGAGCAGAAGAGCTTGTTTGTGAATCCTGGGACGCAGACATGCATGCCTGCGTCGCGCTCTGCTACGCGCCTTTTTGTACGCCGGCTTCTGCTTTGGTGTTGCGGTCTGCGGCTTCTTTTAACTGGCGTGAAAGCTTCTCAACCCGCTGACGCATAATCTTGCCAGCCTTAAACTTCACTGTCGCGCGCGGCGGAATCACAAAACTGCTGCCGGGCTGATTCGGGTTTCGGCCAACTCGCGGCTTTGTCAGGCGCGGTTGAAAAACGCCGAAATTGCGCAGTTCGACCGGGATATTGTTGGCCAGACTGTCGGTGATTTTGTCCAGCGTACGCTGGACAACGTCAAACACTTGATGTTGCACCATACCGGTCTGGTTGCTGATGGAAACGACGATGTCGCGCTTGGTTAGCTTGGGCATATCTACTGTATTAATCGTTCCATGTGCCTCTGGCGGTGGCTAGTGAAAAATAAAAAAGCGGATTTTTTAAGCTGGCTAACTTGTTCGAGCACAAGGCCAAGCGCGGTGGTCTGACACCCGTAGCTTGGCACCTAAGATCATTTAGATCGTCGAAGTGTTACATCTTCGAAATAGCGAATTCGGCTTAACGCTTCAACGAATCACGTGTGCCTGCCCAGTTCTCACGCGGAGGCGGGGCAGGATAATAGTCCGGCGCAGTCTCATGCGCGGTACGAAAATGCACCTTTGCCACTTCGCGCAGCGCGCCCGGCCCATTTAGTTCCACCAGCTTTCGAGCGTTCTCTTTTACACTGGGGGATACTCCGCGTTCCAATCGTAAACCAAGTTCCTTGCTTTTTCGCTCCAGCCAATTGATAAACGCTTCACGCGCGAGGATCGACGCTGCCGCTACAGCAATGTCCGACTCCGCCCTTGGGCGTTGTTCGATGGCTATCTTGCGTCCGTGCTTCAGCAAGGATGCAGTGATCACGCGCGCATCCGCAAATTGGTCCGACAACGATCGTGGGCATTCCGGCTTTTTTGCCAGCAAATTCTCGATCACGCGCGCGTGGCCCCAGCCCAGCAGCCGATTAAGATTACCAAATTTGTCGTACAGCTCGTTGTATTTCGCAGGTCCGATCAGAACTATTTCCACCAAACCTAACGAGCTCTTGCGAATCGTGTCCGCCAGCGCGCGAATTCTTGCATCGGAGCCGATCCGCTTGCTGTCCACCACGCCGGCGTCCAGGAGCTTCCGCGCGATCCCGCGGTCCACATACGCCCCGGCGATCACCAGTGGTCCGAAGAAGTCGCCCTTCCCGCTTTCATCCACACCGATATGGGGCTCGAATATTTCTGGCGAATGCACTTCCTCATATCCCAGCTTCGCTTCGCCCAGAATTTTCGGCTCCAACTCGAATTGCACGAACTCCTCGACACCGCGGCCTTGCACCAGGACCTTCGGCCCCTTCTCGTAAACCGCCACGCTCAATTTGTTTTTCTGCGCAAAGAACAGCGTGTATTGCTTCGGCGAAAATTCGAACCCGAGCTCTTCAAGCAGCGCGCGAAGCTCGGTTGCCTGGTCTTTCGTGAGCGCGTGAGTGTACGAATTCATTGGCAGACAATGTCCAACGCTCAACGCTCAACGCTCAACGCTCAACTCTGAATTCGATGTTGGACGTTGAGCGTTCGGCGTTCGACGTTCTGCAGAGGTTCGATGTCTCTGAAAAACGTTCGCGCATTCCGCCGCTCTCTTCTCGACTGGTATCGTCGCTACGGACGCGATCTCCCGTGGCGCGGAACGCGCGACCCTTACGCCATTCTCGTCTCGGAGTTCATGCTCCAGCAAACTCAGGTCTCAACAGTGATCCCTTATTACAACGAGTGGCTGTACCGTTTCCCCGATTTCGCCGCACTCGCTCGCGCTTCTGAAAACGACGTGCTCCATGCGTGGCAAGGCCTCGGCTATTACGCTCGCGCGCGGAACCTTCACGCCACCGCAAGAGCTGTCGTAAATCGACGCCACGGACGCTTCCCGCGATCAGTCGAGCAGATACGGCAATTCCCAGGAATAGGAAAATACACTGCGCACGCCGTGGCCAGCTTCGCGTTTAATGAATCTGTCCCAATTGTCGAATCGAACACTGCTCGCGTTTTCACGCGCCTATTTAATTTCCGCAAACCCATCGATTCCGACATGGGCCGGAAAAGGCTTTGGCAAAATGCAGCGATGCTCGTCCCAAAAGCCAACGCACTAACTTACAACTCTGCACTCATCGATCTCGGCGCGCTTGTCTGCGTTCCGCGCCAACCCAAATGCGGCGTCTGCCCCGTGAAGAAATTCTGCCGTGCGAAAAATCCAGAAACCTTGCCGGTCCGGAAATCTCCTCCCCGCACAAAGCGACTCATCGAAAACCACTCACTGATTGTTAGCCGGAGTAGGATTCTGCTTCAGAAAGCGGACAGAAGCTGGCGCGGCCTGTGGATTTTACCGCTCCTGCAAAAGAGTCCCGCAAATCAACAATCGATCTACAAAGGGATTTTTCCGTTCACAAACCATCGCATCACATTGAATGTTTTCGCGCAGCGCCAACACAAGATCGACAGACGTTTACAGCGGTGGATCAAGATCAATTCACTCGAGTCCATTCCGATTCCTTCGGCGCATCGCAGAGCATTACGGCATCTTCTTAACGGACATCGACAGAATTACATGACCGTTGATCGCTGAGGGTTTCTCTGCGATACACTTTTGCGTCGATATATGCGAAGCATGACTGGATACGGTCGCGCCGAGACCGATCACGCCGGAACGAGGTTTAGCGTTGAGCTCAACTCTGTAAACCGGAAGCAAAGCGACATCGTTATTAATTTGCCGCGCGATTTGGCCGAGCTCGAACCGCGCATTCGGCAGACGATCAACGAAAATATTTCGCGCGGCCGAACCAATGCCATCATCACGCTTCACAGCGGCGAAAACGGCGCTCGCAACCTGGCGCTCAATACCGAACTCGCGCGTTCGTATCATGAAGCGATGCGCACGCTCCAGAAAGAATTGAACGCGCCGGGTGAGATCACGATTAGCACAATACTGCAAGCGCCCGGAGTGATGCGATTCCCGGAAGAAGCCCTCAATGCCGAAGAGGCATGGCCGGCCATCGATCGGGCGCTGCGCGCTGCTCTCGCCGATCTAATCAAAATGCGCGAGCGCGAAGGCAAACATCTGGCCAAGGATTTGATTCATCGTCTGAAAGCGATCCGGAAAAAACTGAAGGAGATTCGCGTGCTTCATCCCGACGTCGTAAAAAGATATCGTGCCGCGCTTCTCGACCGAATTCAAAAAGCCGGGTTGCCGATTGCCAGTGAGGACGAACGCGTACTCAAAGAAATTTCCTTCTTCGCCGATCGCGCTGATGTGTCGGAGGAGTTGACGCGGCTAGAGAGTCACCTCGCTCAATTCGCTCATCACTTGCGCAGTAAAGAGCCGGTCGGGCGCACATTGGAATTCATCACGCAGGAAATTTTCCGCGAACTCAACACGCTGGGTGCAAAGGCGAATGACGCCTCCATTTCACAACGCGTCATCGCTTGCAAAGCCGAACTCGAGAAGATCCGCGAGCAAGTTCAAAACCTTGAGTAAACAGTTCAGCCGCCACGGAATTCTCTTCGTCATCTCAGCGCCATCAGGCGCAGGCAAAACCACGCTGGTCGAAGCACTCCGACAAACTGCCAGAGTTTTCTATTCAGTCTCATGCACCACGCGAGCACCGCGCAGCGGAGAAATTGACGGCGAACATTATCAATTTCTTTCGGATGCAGATTTTCGCACGAGAATTGAAGCCGGCGATTTTCTGGAACACGCGCGGGTGCACGGAGATTCTTACGGCACATTGCGCGAGCCGGTGCTGACGAATCTAAAGAAGGGAGTCGATGTGCTGATCGACATCGATACTCAGGGCGCCGCCACGATCCGCAGTTGCGAAGATCCAATCATCCGCCAAGCCCTGACCGACGTGTTTATTATGCCTCCGAACCTCGACGAATTGCGGCGCCGATTGCGTAAGCGCGGCACCGAAACCGAAAAGCAGATCAATCGGAGACTGAAGACCGCAGCACGAGAAATGGAATTATGGCGCGATTACCGCTACACGATTATTAGCGGCTCAGTTGAAGAGGACCTCGAAAAATTCCGCCAGATCATGGCTGCGGAGAGTTATTTGAGCCGGCGTTTGATTTTTAGCGGAAGCTAACAGCGTTTTCCTACAGACAAGAAGCTATCAGCTTCCCCTACAGCAGATTCGCGATTAAGTTCTCCATCTTCAATGGAAAGAGACTTAAGAGCCAAACGGAATAAAACCACCGCACGAAAAGTCGTACGCATTGCGGCCGGGAAAAAATCGATCGTCCTTGGGGTTACAGGATCGATCGCTGCATATAAATCTGCTGAACTGGCCAGTCTGCTCGTCAAACAGGGCCACGATGTGTTTGTCGTCATGACACAGGATGCGACCGAATTTATTTCACCGCTCACCCTGCAAACGCTCTCGAAAAATCCGGTCACAACAAGCTTCTACGACGAAAAAGAAAGCTGGCGACCAGGTCACATCGATCTCGCGGACCGCGCGAACCTGCTCCTGATCGCGCCCGCCACTGCGCACATCATCGCTGAACTGGCGCACGGCTTGGCTGATCATCCCCTTGCGGCCATCGCGCTCGCCACGCGCGCGCCGATTCTGCTCGCGCCGGCCATGAACGGAAAAATGTGGCAACATCCCGCAACGACGGAAAATGTGGAAAAATTGCAAACGCGCGGCGTCGAATTTATCGGGCCGGAAGAAGGAATGCTGGCATGCGGTTACGAAGGAATTGGCCGACTCTGGAAAGTGAATGATATCGCGTTCCGCGCGGAGTTTCTGCTTGCGCGCCAGGATAATCTGATCGCGTGAGATTTCTCATCACGGCTGGGCCCACGCGCGAGCCGATCGATCCGGTTCGTTACATTTCCAATCGTTCATCGGGCAAAATGGGCTATGCGATTGCAGACGCGGCACTCGAAGCCGGGCACGATGTCATTTTGATTTCCGGCCCGGTCAACCTCGCGCCACCGAGCAATGCGAAATTCGTTTCTGTTTCTACCAGCGACGAGATGTTCGACGCAATGCACCGATATGCGGACAGCTGCGATGTGTGCGTCTTGTGCGCCGCCGTTGCAGATTACAAGCCAGCTAAAGCTTCGCCGACAAAAATCAAAAAGCGCGACGAAAGATTTTCACTTGAACTGGTTCGCACGCGCGACATTCTCGAGTCGTTAGGTCAGCAACGCGATCGACCTTTCCTTCTAGTCGGCTTCGCCGCGGAAACGAATGAAGTGGAAAAAAAAGCCGCGAAGAAACTGCGCGAGAAAAATTGCGACCTCATCATTGCAAACGACGTGAGCAGCGCAATTTCGGGAATGGAAAGTGACTTGAATGAAGTGATGATTCTGTTCCAAAACGGAGAGCGAAAGAAGATTTCGCGCACATCAAAAAAAATTATCGCGCGCGAGCTCGTGAAAATTTTTGAAAATTCTGCAACAAAAATGTTTGACAAAAAAAATGTGACGATTACTGAACGCAATTAAGTGAAGTGAAATCATTCCCAACTCTTCACGATTTCCGCGCGTTGCGGATTGAAAGGGGGGAATTAGTCGATGGCGAAAAAGAAAGCAGCAAAGAAAAAATCAGCGAAGAAAAAGAGGCACTAAGCCCAACGCTGGATTAACGACTCCGAATTTCTTCGGAGTCACAACTCCTAACTTCAACCCGGGAGGAGAATTTATTTTCCTCCCGGTTTTTTCTTTGGTCATCCCAACCCAGCTACTTGCAGCGCGCGAAAAAAGATCTGACCGACAATGAGTCAAGTAGCTGGGGAGGGACCTCACAATCGAAGCGTGCGATACACAATTTCATTAAGCGTGATCAATCAGCTTATGAGAGATCCTTCGCGACGCGAGGATGACACGCGCCATGTCCTTTTCCATTCGACTGTATTTCCGCTGTGCACTTCGTGCTGTTTGTGCGACGTAATCTTTCATGAAGCACTATCTCGAGATCGCCGAAAACGTCGCGCGAGAAGCGGGAAAGTTGCTTCGTGATAATTTTCGGCAACATAAGCAGATCAATGCCATCGCCGCGCACGATCTAAAACTGGAGATCGACGTTCAGACGCAGGAGTTAATTACTAACTTGCTTCTGAAAGAATTTCCCGGCCACGCGATTTACGGTGAAGAAGGAATCGCGGGCGATCAATCCACGGAGCATCAGTGGGTGCTCGATCCGCTTGATGGCACCGTTAATTATTTCTACGGCATCCCTCATTTTTGCGTCTCGATTGCGCTCCGCCTGCGAAGCGAGATTATGGTCGGCGTGATCTACGATCCAATTCGCGATGAGATGTGGGCTGGACAGAAAGGTGAGGTATCGAAACTCAACGGCTGTCCGTTTCATGTGAGCGATCGCGCGGACCTGGCGGAAGCGGTTATCTCGATCGGTCTAGCGAAGACCGGCGAGACGATCAACGCGAATTTCCCTTTGCTTCAGGCCATGATTCATCGCGTGCGCAAGTGCCGCGTGCTCGGCAGTGCTGCGCTCGACATGGCTTACGTCGCCTGTGGACGAATGGATGCGTACATTGAAACGGGAATTAGCTTGTGGGACATCGCAGCCGGCTGGCTTCTGGTTGAAAATGCCGGTGGAACTGTCGATCTTCGCCCGCTCGAACAGATGAAAGATAAATACAGCATCGTCGCATCGAATGGCGTTCTCGATCTCAAATTATGATTATGAATGACCAAGCTCGGATGACGAATGACGAAGTAAGCAGGAATGCTCAAATGACGAACAGGCGATCGAGAAGCTCTTCTTGTCATTCGGATTTCGTCATTCATTCGACATTCGTCATTAGGCATTCGTCATTCGTGTCATGATTCGGTGCGGAATCGGCTACGATGTGCATCGCTTCGCCGAGGGACGAAAACTGATTTTGGGAGGCGTCGAGATTGCGCACGCGCGCGGGCTGGAAGGCCATTCTGATGCCGACGTTTTGTCGCATGCGATCGCGGATGCGTTGCTGGGTGCGATCGGAGCAGGAGATATCGGCCAGCATTTTCCAAATACCGATGAATCACTTCGCGGCATCAGCAGCATCGAAATTTTAAAGAGCGTGATCAAATTGCTTAAGGGAAAAAGCGCACGGGTGATAAACATCGATGCAACCGTTCTGGCCGAGGAACCGAAACTCGCGCCGCACGTCGCTGTGATGCAAAAAACAATCGCCGACGCGATCGGCACTTCCGATTCGAATGTGAGTGTGAAAGCGACCACGAATGAAAAGCTCGGCGCAATCGGACGTGGCGAGGGAATTGCATCAATCGCGATTGCAACCGTGGAGCTGGGATGATCGCTTTGTCATTCCGAGCGGACCGCAGCGGAATCGAGGAATCTCTTGCTGTTAATCAAGAGGCGTCTCGACGTCGCTCGACATGACAATGCGCTTTTTTAACACGTACTCGCGTCAGATCGAACAATTCGAACCGCGCAATCCGGCCGAACGCGCCATCGGTGTCTACACTTGCGGGCCGACCGTTTACAGCCGCGCGCACATCGGAAACTTCCGCGCCTATATCTTTGAAGACTTGCTCCAGCGCCATCTGGAGTTGCGCGGTTACAAGGTACATCGGGTGATGAACATCACCGATGTGGATGACAAGACGATTCGCGGCGCGCGCGAGGCTGGCATTCCGCTCGTAAAATTCACCGAGCAATTCAAACAGGCGTTCTTCGAAGACGCCGAAACCTTGCGGATCAAACGTGCCGACGAATTTCCGTGTGCGACCGACCAGCGCTACATCGACAAGATGATCGCGATGATCGGCGCACTCATTTCGAAAGGCCTCGCTTATCAGGCCGACGACAAGTCGGTTTATTTTCGCATCAACAAATTTCCCAATTACGGAAAGCTCGCGCATTTCGATCTCACGCAGTTGCAATCAACCGGGCGCGTGAAGCACGACGAATACGACAAGGAGCACATCGGCGATTTCGCGCTTTGGAAAGCTTGGGACGAAGAAGATGGCGACGTGAAATGGGATTCGCCCTGGGGACCTGGCAGGCCGGGCTGGCATATCGAATGCAGCGCAATGGCAACGGCGCTACTCGGCGATCAAATCGATATTCACTGCGGCGGTGTGGATAACATTTTTCCGCATCACGAAGCAGAAATCGCACAGAGCGAAGGCGTCACTGGAAAAAAATTCGTCGGTTACTGGCTGCATTGTGCGCATCTGCTGGTGGACGGGCAGAAAATGGCGAAGTCCTTAGGTAATTTTTACACTGTGCCGGATGTGCTGGCGAAAGGGTACACCGGGCGCGAGCTCCGTTACGCGCTGCTGCGTGTGCACTACCGCGTGCCGCTCAATTTCACATGGGAAGGAATGAATGAGGCCCGCGAATCGCTCGCGCGCATTGATGAGTGGCTTGGGCGGTTGCGGGCCGTCGCGAAAAAAGAAAACGCTCAACGCTCAACGCCCAACGCTCAACGCCCAATTGAAAAATCTGACTTCGAGAATGCATTGGACGATGATCTGAACATTTCCGCGGCGCTCGGGTTCTTGTTCGAATCCATTCGCGAAACGAATCGTGCGATGGATGAAAACAAACTGGACCCGGGAGCCGCAAAAGGATGGCTGGATTGGTGGCAAAGGATAAACACTGTTCTCGATGTCGAACCTCAGGCTGAAGTCGTCGTTCCACCGGAAGTGGCGCAACTCGCTAACGAGCGCGAGAACGCAAGGCGAGAAAGAAATTGGAAACGAAGCGACGAACTCCGTGAGCAAATTTCCGCGCTGGGTTGGGAAGTGCGCGACACGAAAGATGGTTCAAGGCTCACGGGCCGTGGCGCATCGTGATTCTGCGGAGCGCGCGCGAACTCATTTCCAGCGCAGCCATGCAAAACGGAACGTAATAAAAGCAAAGTTCGTTTGGGCGACACGCCGAAACCAACACGCGGGACGCGTGTGCTCCCCAGAAAAATGCGCTAGCAACTCTGAGCACGATTGATCATGTTGGAAGCACACTCATGTTTGCGGCGGCAGATTTTCTTGATCTCGAACACACGGCCCACCCGAAATTGTTCGAGAGCCAGAACTACGTCTGGGACGCGCTCAAACAAATTGAGAGATATCTCCAATTTCGATTGAAGCCTGGGATCCTGGGCGAGCTGATGGGTAAGCCGTTTATCAGTCATCAAGTGTTCATCGGCAGAGGAACGATTGTCGAGCAGGGCGCAGTGCTGAAGGGACCGGCCTGGATCGGTGAAAATTGTCGTGTCCGCAGTGGTTGTTACGTGCGGGAAAACGTCATTGCCGGAAACGGCGTGGTGATGGGCAACTCGTGCGAATTTAAGAATTGCATCCTCTTCGACGAAGTACAGGTGCCCCACTTCAATTATGTCGGCGATTCGATCCTTGGTCATCATGCGCATCTCGGCGCCGGCGTAATTCTCTCCAACGTGAAACTCGATCACAGCGAGATTGCGGTAGTCACGTCCGACGGCGACATCCCCACTGGTCTCAGAAAATTCGGCGCGATCGTCGGCGATCGCACGGAAATCGGTTGCAACGTGGTAATCAACCCGGGCTCGGTGCTCGGCCGCGATTGCATGATTTATCCAACCGTAAACTTCCGCGGTGTTTTATCCCACGGCAGCGTAGTGAAATTACGACAAGAGCTGCAAGTGCTGGAAAAACGTTAACGAGTGAGAACAGGAGATTAAACGCGGATGGGGGGGATTCGAACCCCCGGTTCTACCGAGCGCCTTCTGACGCACGGATTTACCTATGAAAATGGACATGAGAAAACATCGTTGAACATTGACGGATGTTATGCAGCCTAATTATGCACTATGCCAAGCATTCATCGTCAACCAGGCAGACCGTACTGGTTCTGTGCATTCTCAATGTTCGATCCTCAAACGAATCGCAGCAGGCGCGTCTTTCGCTCCACCAAAACTCGCGATAAGAAGCAGGCGCTCGAAATCTGCCGCGCGTGGCACAAGGCCGCGCTCAAAGCGCGCAACGGCAAACTGAGCGTGGACGCTGCGCGCGAAATCATCGCTCGTGGTGTCAGCGACGTTTTCACGGCGGCAAACGTGGAATCGCTGCCGAGCGCGTCCGTCAAGTCGTGGTGCGAGACGTGGACGGAAGCCAAAGCAATCGAGACGGAGGAATCGACCCACGCGCGCTACAAGCGCGTGATGGAACGGTTCACCGGTTTTCTCGGCGAAGCAAAGAGCAAGCGTGACCTCTCCACACTGCAAGCGCGCGACATTGCGCGGTTTCGTGATGGTGAGGCGAAAGAACTGTCGCGCTCGACCGCCAATCTCAGCGTGAAAGTGCTGCGAATCTGTCTCGGTGAAGCGGTGCGGCAGGGATTGCTCACGGTCAATCCAGCCGTGCGCGTCAAGCTGTTCAAATCAAATGCGGAATCGAAGCGGCGCGCGTTCACGCTCGCGGAAATCAAGCGCATCCTCAAAGCGTGCGGCGACGACACCGAATGGCGTGGCCTCGTGTTGTTCGGCCTCTATCTCGGCCAACGGCTCGGAGACTTAGCTCGCCTCACGTGGCGGGCAGTCGATTTGGACTCCGGCGAGATTGCGTTTACGACGCGCAAGACGGGGCGGCGCATCGTGCTGCCACTCGTGCAACCGGTCGCCGATTATTTGGCATCACTGCCAGCGAGCGACAAACCGAACGCTTTCATTTTCCCTCACGCAGCGAGCGCGAAGCGCACGGCCTCGTTGTCGAATCAGTTCCGGGATATTCTAGTTGAAGCCGGATTGCTTGAGCCGCTGGCGCGCGGACATAAGAGCACCGGCAAAGGCCGCAACCAAGCGCGCGAAGCAAGCGAGATTTCGTTCCACAGTTTGCGCCACAGTGCAGTGACGATGTTGAAAGCAGCGGGTGTCTCTGACTTCATGGCACGCGAGATTGTCGGTCACGAGAGCACCGCAGTCTCGCGGCAATACACACACCTAACGACGGACGACAAGCGCGCAGCCATGCAGCGGTTGCCGGATGTGACAAGCGCCCTCAAAATCAATCAGCCAGATGTTACGAGTGAGAATCCGTGACTAAGCAAGCAAATGGCAACACTGCCATGCTTCTGTCGTGTACCGGCGGATTGCTACTCCGTTACAACTTCGCGATGTCCCGTATGGCATCCCGCACGCACCGCCCGTTTTTGAACCGGCAACTGTAACGGCGCTTGCCGAGAGTCCATTCAACGATCAACGCGCCGCCGCCTTTGCTCACCGCAACATAATCGCCGTCATCGGTGCGCTTGTAGCTCTTGCCGATCATGTCCTCGACAACTGCGTGCCTGTTCAACTGCTCCAGCTCGCGAATCTCCTGCTTTTCTTTGTCGGTGAGCGGCTGTTCGTCTTTGCGCTGCACGAAACATGTATCGCCATCGAGAATCTTTCGCTCCGGGACACGCTCAACGGTGAGTAATCGCCAGACCTCTGCTTCGAAGCGAGCACGATCCTTTTGCGCATCCGTGCGCTTGTCGCGGTGGTCGAGTGCGTTCGCCTGTCGTCGGAACCAATCGGCGTCCGCGTTGAGCACGGCGCGTTCGCATTGCGCGCTCCACGTTTTCCAGAGCGAATCAATCTCATCCAGCAGCACGTAGGCTCTCTGTGATGCGCGTAGTTTATCCAGCACCTTTTGCTCGCGCGTTGTCAGGTGAAAGCGCGGCAGCGCGGGTTTCTTCGACAGTTGATTGTTCTTTGTTGCGATTTGCGATTCAATCTCTGCTTTGCGCGCTGATAGATAGTTGTCCGCCAATGTCCAAGCGTTCCCGTCGTCTTGTTCGAGCGCGGCCAGCACATCATTGCTCTCGTGAATTGCTTTGTCGTAGTCCTTTCGCTTTTTTTCATCCCGGCAGGCTTTTCGTTCTTCCACCAGCATGTTCCGCTGCGCCGTGGCTTGTTCTTTTTTGAGAGCCAAGATCAACTGGCGCAAGCGAACCATTCGCGAATCGCGATGACTGTGAAGCAGCTTATGGCGCGTGTCGGTTGGCTGCTCACGGTTGATCGACGACTTAACGCCGGAACCTTTACGCCGTCCGCGTTTCATCGCGCGACCGCTTTCATCGGAACGATCTTTTCCATTGTCTCTGGCCTGATGCTCCAATAACGCTCAGCCTCTTTCGGTTTCACAAGCTGGCGATAGTTGGTGAAAATCATGTCCTCATTCGTGTGGCCCATTTCGAGCGCGAGCGCCTTCGCGTCTCTGAAGTGCGCCAGGTGATAGCTCGCGAAGCTGTGACGCAATGCGTTGTCCGGCCATTCGTCGATGCCAGCGGCAACGCGCGCTTGATCGAACAACTGCCGGAAATTCTCTCCGGGCGTGACGTTGCCTTTGTGCTTACGCAGTGGCAGCAACCATTCACGCAGATTCGGTTGCATCGTCACATGCCGTCGCCGTGCCGTCTTTGCGTTCTTCGCGGTGACTTCGATCAACCCGCTGTCGAAATCAATCTCGCTCCAATCGAGGCGCTCAATCTCAGCGCGACGCAGACCGGCAAACAATCCGATTGCGATATATGGCAGCACGTCCGGCGTCGACTTTTCCAACAACCGCGCTGCCTGTGCGACGGTGAGGATGCCGATGTTGCCGCCGCCCTCTTTCGCTTTCGCGGTTTTCTCTGCCGGATTGTCTGTCGCGTATTTGCGTTGCACAGCGAAGTTGAACGCGAGCACGATCAAACGCCTGTAGTGGTTGCGCGTGACTGGCGAGACGTTCAGCGAACGCAACCAGTCGTCAATCTCCGCGCTCGTGATCGTCGCAACCGGCTGGCCGTTGAACTTCTCAGCAAAGATGTTGAGGCGGCTGCGAAGATCGTCCACGTGACGCTGTGAAGCGCCGTCCTTTTCCTTCGCCGCGACAAGTTCCTTCACGAGCTGCACTGCACTGCACGACTTCTCGGATGCTTTCAGATGAGCGATCAAATAGTCTGTCGCGTCTTTGATCGTGAGCGGCGGAGAATCCGAGCCAGCCTTTTTGTACTCGCTCAGTCTGCTCGCGCATTCTTGCGCCATGACGCGGAGCGCCTCCGGAAACTCCGCGTGTGCGATTCCGTTGCGTCTCAGCTCGGCGTTCCTGAACGCGGCCTCTGATTTGGCTGCTTCTTCTGTTTCGAAAAACTTCCGTTTCCGCTTTCCCGCTTCGCGGTAGTTCACCACGAATCTGAAATGCGGACGGTTGCTGTCGCGGTATCTGCGAACCGTGATTTTGCGTGTTCTCATGGCTATACCGTTGCCACATTGTTGCCGCAAACACAAGGAAAAATGCGTCAAAATGGCGTTTTTCGTGTTTGCATGAGTCAGACAGAAAAGGGCGCGAAGAGCGCCGATCTTACCTATGAAAACGACCTTTTCAGAGGGTGCGCGCCCGGGGTGACTCGAACACCCGACCCACGGATTAGAAATCCGTTGCTCTATCCGGCTGAGCTACGGGCGCAGAATTAGCCCAGACATATACCGCGTTTCGGAATGAATCAAAGGACTGGAACTGCGTCTTTTTAGTTTTGGTGTTTCGAGATAAGCATCAAATTCAAAATCCAGCGGCATGAATTTTTTCGGATATTGCGCGAGCGAGGAGCGAAACCTTTCCGCACGAGAGGACGGCCGACCAGTTTTTCTCCGAGTCACAATTTGAGAGCTGTCGCATGCTTGGCGCGCATACGATGGAAAAACGTAGCACAGATTGCGGCGGGGATTTTCGCTGTTTCATTGGCGACATTCTAAAGCCCCCTGCAGTTGCAACCACCCGATTGGCTGGCGGGCTTACTCGAACCATCTGCGCATACGCCGCGGCGCGCAGCGACAAGGGTGCAAAATAGACGACCGGCGGTTCGTCCATTGCCCCCTGCGAATTCCGCCGGTCAATCAACCGAAAAGATTATCGAGACGCCGCGTCAGTCTGATCGCTTACTGAAAGACTAGATTAACTTGCGTTCCCGTGGTCCTGTTCGTACGCTCGGATTGCTCGTCGCGTCTGCGGTCCCAGGACGCCGTCAATGGAACCGTGGTAATAGCCGGCGCGAGCGAGCCGGCGCTGTAGCTCAGCCACTCTGGATCGGCTGCTATTGCCGTATCCACTATTTCCGTACCCATTATTGCCGTACCCATTGTCGCCGTATTGATTGCCTCCATAGCCGTAGCCATAACCGTAACCGTACGGGGAACCGTAGCCGTAGCCATACGGGTCACCATAACCATAATATCCGTACGGATAGCCGCCCCAGCCCCAGGATGGGCCCCAACCCCACCACCATGGAAAGCCGAAGTCGCCGATGAAGACAACGCTAGACCGGTTGTTGACGAACCGGTGGTTGACGAACCGGTTGTTGACGAAGCGGTTGTTGACGAAGCGGTTGTTGACGAAGCGGTTGTTGACGAAGCGTCGATCGTTAAAGGTCCGGAAATT
>WNES01000033.1_pt1 | contig 65477 bp, 47 predicted proteins | sample 5399931 | NCBI WGS metagenome assembly WNES01 (sample SAMN13153332, study PRJNA577476) | soil metagenome | isolation source: 20 cm grassland meadow soil 2 days after 3rd rain plot 5 | place: USA:California | collected 2015-11-11
CACTTCTACAATCGCACGTTACTTGCTCGGTTTGATCTTTTTGACGTTCGGGCTAAACGGGTTCCTTCACTTTATTCCCATGCCGCCGCCTACGGGCGTTGCAGCGCAGTTCTTCGGGGCTCTCTTCGTGTCCCGGTTTTACGTGGTGATTTTTCTGTTGCAGATAGTGCCCGCGGTCCTGTTGCTTGCGAATCGGTACGTGCCTCTGGCACTGACGATTCTGGGGGCCGTGATCGTCAACATACTTTGCTTTCACATTTTCATGGCGCCTGCGGGTTTGCCGCTGGCTGTCGTCGTTACGGTTTTGTGGTTTTTTACGACTTGGAGTGTGCGTTCGGCGTTCGCGGGGATCCTTCAACGTTAAGTCAGTACCTGAATTCGTCCTCGATTTTATACACTAGGCCGCTGATCTCAATCCAAAAGTTCTATCAGCCCTGATTTCATTGGGGATTTTCACTGTGGCAACCGCAAAAGGACTTGACAGTCCCTCTCATCATGGTGTATATCATGTACACTATGAGTTTCATTCGCCGGATCAAACGTAAAAGCGGCGTTTATCTCGCGGAAGTCGAAAATAAATGGGTGAAGGGAAAGGTCGTGCAACGCCACTTGCGTTATGTCGGTCGCGAAGCCGACGGCAAAACCCTGCTCGCCGCCTCGATTTCCGAGGTCGAGGTCGAGCAAGTCAAGCTCTATGGCCCCCTGCTGGTGCTCCACCATCTCGCCAAGGAAATCGGTCTCGCCGACCAACTGGATCCCTACGGCCCGGAAATCCTCAGCCTGGTGTATGCCCACTGTCTGGACTATCGCAGCCTAAACCATATGCCCGCTTGGTTCGGGCGCACTGATTTGCAGTTCCTGTTGCCCTGCGAGGGGTTGACCGAAAAGCGCTTGGTGGGCGCCTTGGATCACTTGGAATCGTTGGACGCGGAGAGCTGGCAGCGGCAACTCTTCCAGCGCCTCTGCCGCCAGTATCGGCTGCGGCCATCCGGGGTCATCTATGACGTCACCAACACCTATCTTTATGGAAGCCACTGTCCGCTGGCCAAACTCGGACACGACAAGGAGCAGGTCAAAGGTCGGCCGCTCATCCAGATCGCATTAGCGGTGACGCAGAAAGAAGGCTTTCCTTTGTTCCACAAGGTCTTCGATGGCAATGTGCATGACGCCCGCACTTTGCAGGACTCGGTGACGCAGTTCCGCGGTTACCACCTGCGACCGGGGCTATTCATCTATGACCGAGGGATCGTCTCGGGACGCAATGTCAAGGATGTCAAGCAGTTGCATTGGGACACCCTCTGCGGAATGCCGCTGCGGGAGAACTTGAAAAAGTTCTGGCGCCCCTTTGCCGATTTGCAGCAACTGCTGCAACTGCCCTACCGCCAGCGCGTGGGCCAGACCGTCTTTTACGCCCGTCGGCGTCCCTATCAACTCGATGGTGTGCGCGGCCAGTTGGCCCTGTGTTTGAATGAGCGGCTACAACGGGATCTGCGGGAGTCGCGCCGCGACGAGATTCTCTATGCCCAAAAACTTCTGGCCCAGGGCCAAGCGATCAAACCCGGCTTAGAGCGGTTCTTCGACTCCCGCGGCCATCTGCGCACCGCCCAGCTGACCGCAGCCGAAGAGTTCGATGGTTACTCCTGCCTGTTCTCGACCCGTTCGCTGCCGCTGGACCAAATGCTCTCGCTTTACTTTAACAAGGACATCATCGAAAAGGCTTTTCGTAGTCTGAAAGGCATCATCCAGTTGCGCCCCATCCGCCATTGGCTGGCCGAACGGGTCCACGCTCATGTCTTCCTCTGCTATCTCGCCTATCTGCTCTTGTCTCTGTTACAGTATCGCCTGCGCAAAACCGATTTCACTGCGGAGAGCGCCTTGCGAGAACTGAGCACCATGTATAAGGTCTACCTTCGGGACGCCAAGAACCGTTTCCATCTCTCTCGCGTAGTCACGCTAACCAAGAAACAAGAACTCATCCTCAAGGCAATCGACAAGGCCCTGCTCAAAACCTAGTGTACATTTTTGAGGTGGAAGTCAGGTCAGTAGTGACGCGAATGCGAGAGGGAGAAAACATGTCCTACAGCATATCGATCTCCGCAATCTTCACGACGTCTTCGGTGAAAATGACCCCGCGCGGCGGCGCGCGGCCATCGACGAGATCTTCACCGCAGATTGCGTGTGCTACGAGCCCAGAGGCGTCTACCGTGGCCGCGACGAAATCGATCGCGTCGCGGGCGCGATCAAGGCTACTCACCCTGACTTTCGATATCAACCCATGGCCGGGCCCGAGGAATTGGGCAATGGCGGGCGGGTCCAATGGGTATCTGGCGCCCTGGAGAGGTGCCAGCTTACGCCGGGACTGATTTCATCATTTCCCGGGACGGCCGGATTGCTGCCGTTTATCTCTTTTTCGACAAGCTACCCTGAGCTGGACTTTGCCGCGCTACGGCCCAGCTGTGGACGCTCACTTGAAAACGGTCTCTGTCGGAGAGTGTTGCCGATGGAGTCGTGGCTTCTCCATCCGGGCTTTGAGCGCGACGGAGAGAGTTCACAGTGACCTTTTGCAGAGCAGCCGGAGCGTATGAAGATGCAAATCGGTATTGATAGCTTTGTAGGTGCGGTGCCAGACACGCTCACGGGTGAGAACCTCGGCCCGGCAGAGCGCTTGAGTCACCTTCTCGATGAAATCACGATTTGCCAAGAAATAATGTTGGTTTGTGCGAGTTAGCGCAGACTCTTGGCTCTACAGGGTGGTTTACGGGTCCAAATCAATGCGAACGGTGTCAACCAGTACGCCCACACCGCGTGGACTACCAGGTACGGGTTTACCATGGGCAACATCTACGCCATGGCCCAGACGCCCGATGGTTATCCCTGGTTTGGCACAGGAATTCGGCTTGTTTCGCTTTGATGGGGTTCGCAGCACTCGATGGCAACCGCCCGCGGGTCAAGAGCTCCGTGACAAAAACATCAACAGCCTGCTCGTCACGCGCGACGGCACCGTTGCTCGCGCCGCATGCAAGGCGCATCGAACAAAACCTGTAGAGACTCATCCGTTCGGCTCCGTTCTCCGATTTGGTTTAAATCCACCATGCCCATGGTCGTGAGCTTCACCTAGAGTATTCAGCGGCGATCCCGCCTTGAAGAAGAGTTTTACAAAATGCTTCTCTCCCGGTAGGGTGGTGTCGGCCCGAGGGAGGTTTTGACAATGAAGACGATCAAAGGACCCGCAATTTTTCTGGCGCAATTCGCAGACGACAAACCTCCCTTCAACCGATTAAGCGATATTTCCAAATGGGCGGCCGGGCTCGGCTACAAGGGCGTACAGATTCCGACGTGGGACGCGCGCCTGTTTGATCTGAAGCGCGCCGCGGAGAGCCGCAAGTATTGCGACGAAATTTTGGAGACGCTCGCGGCAGCCGGCGTGCAGCTGACGGAACTTTCCACGCATCTGCAAGGGCAGTTGGTTGCGGTTCATCCCGCTTATGACGCGGCCTTTGACGGCTTCGCGCCGGAATCCGTGCGAGGAAACCCTGTCGCGCGGCAGGCCTGGGCCGTGGAACAACTTCTGTTTGCGGCGAAAGCTTCCGCGAACTTGGGAGTCAAAGCGCATGCGACGTTTTCGGGCGCCCTGGCATGGCCGTACGTTTATCCCTGGCCGCAGCGCCCGCAAGGGCTCATCGAAACGGCATTCGAGGAATTGGCGAAGCGGTGGCGGCCGATCCTCGACGCGTTTGACGCAGCGGGAGTGGATCTTTGTTTCGAACTGCATCCCGGCGAGGATTTGCACGACGGCGTGACGTTCGATAGGTTTCTGGACTGTCTAGGCGGCCACAACCGCTGCAATATTTTATACGATCCCAGCCATTTTGTTCTCCAGCAGCTCGATTACCTCGCGTTTCTCGACATCTACCACTCCCGCGTGAAAATGTTTCACGTGAAAGACGCGGAGTTTCGCCCGACGGGCCGCCAAGGAGTCTACGGCGGATACCAGCCGTGGGTGGAGCGCGCGGGGCGCTTCCGGTCGCTGGGCGACGGGCAAGTGGATTTCCGCGGCATCTTTTCCAAACTGGCGCAGTACGGTTTTGATGGCTGGGCAGTGCTCGAATGGGAATGCTGCCTGAAGAGCAGCGAGCAAGGCGCGCGGGAGGGCGCGCCGTTTATCAAGCGGCACATCATTGAGATCGCCGAGCGCGCGTTCGACGATTTTGCAAAATCCGGTGCGGACGAGGAAGCCAACCGGCGAATGCTGGGGCTTGCGGCACGAAAGGAGACCAAACATGCCGGCTGAATCCAAAAAGCAGGGCAAAGACCGGCGGCTGCGTCTTGGCATGGTGGGAGGCGGGCCGGGCGCGTTTATTGGTGCCGTGCATCGCATTGCCGCGCGCATGGACGACCGCTACGAGCTGGTTGCAGCGGCGCTGAGCTCTGATCCGGGAAAAAGCCTGGCCGCAGCCGAGGCGCTTCACATTCCGCGCGCTTATGGCCGGTTTGAAGAGATGGCTGCGGCGGAAGCGGCCCGCCCGGACGGTATTGAAGCGGTGTCCATCGTGACGCCGAATCACATGCATTATGCCAATGCGAAGACGTTTCTCGACGCGGGAATCCACGTGATCTGTGACAAGCCGCTGACGACGACGCTTGAAGCTGCTCTGGACCTGGCCAAGATCGTCGAGCGAACAGGCTTGATCTTCGGCCTGACGCACAACTACACGGGCTACCCAATGGTGCGGCAAGCGCGCGAGATGGTGCTTGCCGGCGAACTTGGCGCGATTCGCATCATTCAAGTGGAATATGCGCAGGACTGGCTATCGACACCGCTCGAAAAAACGGGACAAAAACAAGCCGAATGGCGCACCGACCCCGCCAGGAGTGGGCCGGGAGGATCGCTGGGCGACATTGGCACGCACGCGTTCAACCTGGCCTGTTTTGTGACGGGACTCTCGTGCCAGGAAATAGCGGCTGAAGTCACGACGTTTGTGCCTGGGCGGCGGCTCGACGACAACGTGCAATTGCTGCTGCGTTTTTCGAAGGGCGCGAAAGGAACGCTGTGGGCCAGCCAGGTCGCGGCCGGAAACGAAAACAATTTGCGCCTGCGTGTCTACGGAGAAAAGGCCGGCTTGGAATGGCAGCAGGAGAATCCCAATGAACTTGTCTATGCGCCATTAGGCCAGCCGCGGCGGGTCCTGAGGCGCGGCGGCCCCGGAGCAGGAGCTGCTGCGGCAAGGGCGATCCGTATTCCTGCAGGGCATCCGGAAGGTTACCTGGAAGCATTCGCTCAGCTCTATAAGGATCTGGCCGAACAAATCACGGCAAAGCGGGAGGGCGGCTCGCCCGACCCTCAGTCCCTTCTCGTCCCGGGAATTGCGGATGGCGTGGAGGGGATGCGCTTCATTTCCGCGGTGCTGGAGTCCTCGCGCAACCGTTCAGCCTGGACCGCGCTTTCTGGTTCACGGTAAGATTGCTTTTTTGCACGGCTCACCTTAAGGGTCAGGTGCTGCGAGGAAACACCGCAGGTGTTCAAAAAAAGATGAAGATCCCTGTTGCGCCGCCGCGCGCAAGCTCTCACAATGAGATCGGGAGCCTAGTCACGGGTGATGTCCTCCGTACCACCAGCCGCAAAGAAGCCGCCCCGCTCAAGGAACTTGACGATTGGGACGATTTTGTAGCTACTCGCTATCAGCCGGGAAAGTCGGAGGACCAGTTTCGCAACTATCGGGCTGAGCCAATCCCACCGTCACCGAGTTTTACCGCCAAAATCACGCCCATCAAACCTTGGACTTTGTGCTCAAGGAAAAAGCCGAATACTGCGGCCTGCGCCGCGGCAAGAAGAGTATTTGGGAAATGGCGGAATATTTGAATACGCTGGTGGACGGAAGCGATCCGGACACGGACCTAAGCCAGATCGAGCACCTTCTGCAAACTTCCGAGGCGATTCGCCAGGACGGCCATCCGCGCTGGTTCATTCTCACGGGCTTTGTGCATGATCTGGGAAAAGTGCTCTGCCTTTATGGTGAGCCGCAGTGGGCGGTCGTGGGTGACACGTTCCCAGTGGGATGTGCGAATTCCGACCAAGTGGTTTTCCCGGCATTCTTCGCCGCCAATCCGGACTCGCAGGTCTCCGAGTATCAGACCCAGTACGGCATCTATGAACCGCACTGCGGGCTCGACAAGGTGCATCTCTCGTTCGGGCATGACGAATACATTTATCAAGTCGCGCGAAACTACCTACCCGAAGAATGGCTGTACATGCTGCGCTATCACTCTTTTTATGCGGCGCATCGGCACAACGCCTACCGTCACCTGATGAATGAGCACGATGAGGAGAAGTTTGCGTGGGTCCGGATTCAATCCCTACGATCTTTACTCGAAAGGGCGCGAGCGCCCCGACATGAAGGGTGTTCTTCCCTTTTATCAGGGAAGACCCGCCGTACGGCATTCCAGGGAGGGCGATGGAAACGACGGCATCATTCGAAGCCCGCTCCGCGCCATCGCTCTACCCGACCGAAGGCCCTAACTCACAGGTAAGACCGTCAGGGGCAAAAACCAGAGAAAGGGGATCCGGAAACTTCTTCTCAGCGCAAGCCCAGCAGCGGACAGCGGTCGAAGACTTTGCCGTCGGCTTTGAACGCCACTCCGTTTTGAAGAGCCCACTTGTCAAACAGCGCGGGATTGTTCGAGAGGTGCAGGAGAGCGGTGGCAATTTCCTCGACTTTGGGCATGCCGTTGTGAACCAGGTAAAAGCAAGTTTCTTCGTAGGGGGATTTGGGGTCATTCGGATTTTGCAGCCGGCGGATGAACCGATCGCGCACCTGAAACTGCACCGTTGCCACATTCAGGACGTACGAGCCGTCGACCTTCTTGGCCCCGGTGAGGGCGAGGATGCGCTCCAGAAAGGCTTCGGCGCGCTGCTCCTTGCTGATCAGAGGTGCAAAGGCCGAGGCGTTGTTCCGGGGGCTGCCAAACAGAGGCAAACTTTGTTGGCCGAATACATGCGCGGCGTAAGGGCGGACCCGGTTCGTTTGCCTTGGCACCACGCCCACTCGGCGCAAGTCCCTGCGGCGAAATTCCATGCCCAGGAGTCTCCACCGGAGCACAACAGTGACTCCAATCAGCAGACCCAAAACCGCCACCGCTAGAATTGCCGAAGCCATGTGCGTCCACCAGGCCAGATGCGGAGAAGCGCCCCCCGCGCCCTGCACTCGCTTTCGGGTGCAGGTGAGCCTCCGACTGCTGCATCTCGACCGCTTCGCGCTCTACGCCTAGCCGCCTGCGATGGGGTGAACCATCAAGACTTCATTCTGAGCGCGTGTGATTTTCTCGATGCGTTCTCCGGTCGCAACGTCGAAAGGCTGCGCCCCGGTCTTGGCTTCGTATTCCGCAATCACCCGGTTCACTTCATCCATGTCCGCGGTTGCGGGATCGTATTCGAGAATGGTCGTGTCGCCCTGCGATGAAAACGTCAAAATCCTGGCGTTCATGCTCGGTCTCCTGAGGGACTTCGTTTGGCTCGTCTCGGGTACGAGCCGGCGGGGTTTGGTCCCTAAACGCCATATTGCACCGATTTCCATAGATGTCAAGACTGCATTTCCCTTGCAAGAGGTCACGTTACAATTCGAACCGAGCTGGATTGGAATTTGCTCGCGGCAGCGTAAGTTTTAGTTGGAACATAACGGCTAGTACCGGCTGCCGCGGCACAGGACGAACGTTTTCTCTCTCTCGACAAGTGGGGAGGCTTGAGATTTGTTAGAGCGCTGCTGTGCTCATCGTGGTTTTTAGCGCGCGAGGGGCATGCGAACTACATTCGTGAGTTCTTCTGAGGGAACAGCCACGCCATCGCGGAAAGCCACTGCCCTGCCAGAATTGGCGGGCACGCGCTCGCCAGGAACGATAATGCCCACCAGGTTAAGTGGATCAGCGGCCGAGACGGTGATGAATTCGGCGGCTGCTTTCTGACTGCGCGCGGCACGCAGAGATTCCACGGCCACCGGCAAAGCGAATTGCTCTCCCAGGAAATTGCTGACGAAGCGGCCCCCCCGAACTTCGCCGCGATCTTCCAGCCGGCGCAGCGTGATGAGCAACTCGCGCCATTTGGGAAGAATCGTTTCGCGCGTCAGAAGCTCGCGAAAGACGATGCCGTAGCGGCGCAACAGCATCCAGCAAATGGCTTCGAGCGCACGGGTGCGGTCGTGGATCTCGCCGGAATAGAGCAGCGACCAGCGGCCCGTGCTGTGCCGAGGACGTGAACTGCGCGCGCTGCCCTGGCCGGCGCGGCGCTTGGGATCGATGAGCGCGCGCAGGTTGTCGAAACCGTCGGCAGTTAGGAGGCCCGCGGCGACCAGTTCCCAAAGCGCGGTTTCCACCTCGGACTTCAGCTTGCCGGTGTCGCGCACGATGTCGGCGAAGAAGGAAGCACCGCGCTGGCGCAGGTACAGGTGGACCGCCACGGCGTCGGGGCTGAGGCCAGCCGTGCTCGCTTCGCTTCCTTCGCGCCGCGGAATCATCCAGTCCGTGTCTTCTCGCACAAAGAAGGTAATCGGCGCAACACTGGTCGGGATGACGCGGCGCCTTCCCTCCGCCAGTGCTTCGAGCGTGGCCGGATGTGGCGAGAGGCGGCCCCACCCGACTGCGCCCGTCAAACAAAGCTGGTCCAGCATCTTGGGATCGTAGTCGGCGATACGGCCCTTGAGAATCTGGCGCTCCCAGGAATTTGCCGGCGCTTCGAATCCCTGCACCTGGCGAATCGCTTCCAGCGTGCCGCGCTCACCGAGAAGTTGCGTGCCGGGAGCAACATGTTGCCAGCGAAGCTGCCAATTCATGAATTGCGCCGGAGTCACGGACTGGATTTCCTTGCGCAGTTGCCCGAGCGTGAGGCGATGAATGCGCGCGAGCAGGCGGCGTTCGCACCACTCGGTTTGCTCGGAATGAGGATCGCTGAACTTGCCGCGCAGCACGACGCCGCTGGATTCCAGACGCAGCAAGGCTTTGTCTATGTCGGAGACGGGGAGAGAGAGCAGGCTCGCCAATTGAGCAGCAGCGACGGGACCGGCGTGGGACATCCAGCCGGTCACGAGTGATAGCAGCGAATCTTCTCCCGAGACCGTTCGTGATTCCAGCTTCGGTGGAGAGACTTCGAAGCGTGCCGCCGGGAAAATTTGCGTGAATGCCGGAACCCGTTCCGCGGCAATCCAGTAGGTTGCGCTCCCCATGTTCGCCCGCCCGGCGCGGCGATCGGCGAAAAGTTGATCGAATAACGGCCTCCACGCATTCAGTGACTCTTGGAGCTTGGCCAGCAGGCGATTGTTTCGGAGAAGTTCCTGATTCGTAGTGGCTGGCAAGGTCGTCAGGGTCAGCAGCGCGTCGTGCAATTCCTCCGCATCGCGCACATCGGGCCAAGCTTCGTCGCACACTTCGGCAATGGCTTCCGGATTGAGCCGGCCGATTTCTCCGAGCACCGCTTCGGGCAAGACCCGGCGCATCTCGACGGCGCGGGCGCGGCGCTCTTCGAGCGGCGCATCATCGAGGTAGGCGTAAGGATTGGCGTTCAAAATCTCGTGCGAAAACTGCGAAGGCACGGGGGTATCGACCGCGAGGCAGGTGGTGCGGCCGTCAACGATGTCGCGAATCACGCGTTCGAGGCCATCGACGTCGAGGGCCTCGGTGAGTACGTCCTTCATCACCTCGCGGATAAGCGGATGACGGGAAATGGCGATATCGCCTTCGGGAAGGTTTTCCTGGCAAGCCAGCGCTTCCGGAAAGACCGCAGACAACAAATCATCGGCACGCATGCGCTGGATCGGCGGCGGAACCTTCTTTCCGTTGCGAAAACGGAGCAAAGCCAAAGCGCGGCCCGCATCCCAACGCCAGCGTGCTGTGAAGAGCGGAGAAACAAGCACAGCTTGCTCCAGGACGGCGCGCAGGGAATTGGGGTGAAGAAAATGAAAGACGTCGGCAAGCGGAAAGCTGTGTTGCTCGCTGAGCGAGATGTTCAGGCCGTTGTCGGTGGCCGCGGCTTGCAGTTCGAAATTGAAGGAGCGGCAAAAACGCTTGCGCAGCGCCAAGCCCCAGGCCTTGTTGATGCGCGCACCGAAAGGCGCGTGGATGATGAGTTGCATGCCCCCGCTTTCGTCGAAGAAGCGCTCGGCGACGACGGTCGCTTGCGCGGGAACCGCGCCAAGTACTGCTCGCCCGCCGATGATGTATTCCACGGCTTGCTCGGCGCCCGCTTGATCGAGGCCGCATTCGAATTTGAGCCAGTTCACGGCGGCGGCAACACCGTCGGTGTTGGGTGTGCCGGAATGGGAAGAGGCGCCAGGAACAAACGCGCCGATTTTCTCCCGCAACTCGGAGACGTGCCGGGAGAGTTCGTCCGTCCGCGACGGCGCTTCGCCGCGCCAGAATGGCACGTTCGGTGCCGCTCCCGCGGCGTCCTCCACGAGAACTTTTCCGGCCTGCACGCGGCGTATGCGCCAGGAAGTGTTTCCCAGCAGCATGACGTCTCCGGCAAGGCTCTCGACGGCGAAGTCTTCGTCCACGGTGCCAACGATCGTGCCTTCCGGATGCGCTACGACGGTATACAGCGAGTTTTCCGGGATGGCCCCGCCGCTGGTGATGGCCGCAAGACGGCTGCCCCGGCGCGCACGGACCACGCCATTCACCCGGTCGCGATGCAGATACGCAGCATAACGGCCGCGAGCGCTTGCAATTCCTTCCGAAAGCATTTCGACAATCTCGTCAAAATCGGCGCGTGAGAGATTGCGGTAGGGATACGCCCGCCGCACGGATTGGAACAGTTCCTCTTCCTTCCAATCTTCCGCGGCACACATGGCCACGATTTGTTGCGCCAGAATATCCATCGGTGCTTCCGGGATGGCGATGCGGTCAAGATCGCCCTGACCAATGGCGCGCACGAGCGCGGCGCATTCGAGCAAGTCGTCACGCGTCGTGACGAAGAACCGGCCTTTGGGAATCGCTCCGCGCCAGTGGCCAGCGCGGCCGATGCGCTGCAGGGCCGCAGCGATGGAGCGTGGCGAACCAATCTGGCAGACCAGATCCACGCTGCCGATATCGATTCCCAGTTCGAGAGAAGCCGTGGCGACGAGCGCGCGGATCTCTGCCGCTTTCAGTTTTCTTTCCGCAGCCAACCGCAGATTGCGCGACAGACTGCCGTGATGTGCGGCGACGGCATCTTTCCCCAGGCGTTCCCCAAGATGGTGCGCCATGCGCTCCGACATACGGCGCGTATTGACAAAAATCAACGTGGAGCGATGCTCGGTGGCCAGCCGAGCGAGGCGATCGTAGATTTCGTCCCACATTTCGTTGGAGGCCACGGGGCCAAGCTCGCTGCCGGGGACTTCCACGGCCAAATCGAGTTCACGCCGATGGCCGATTTGCACGATGTGCGGCGCCGGTTGCTCCGCGCCGGTGAGAAAATCGGCCACGAGTTCGATGGGTTTCTGCGTCGCGGAGAGACCGATGCGCGGCAGCCGCTTGCCCGTCAGATGGTCGAGGCGTTCGAGCGACAGCGCCAGGTGCGCGCCGCGCTTGTCGTCCGCGACCGCGTGGATTTCGTCCACGATGACCGATTCGACGGTCCTCAGGACTTCGCGGCTTCTTGCAGCAGTCAACAAAATGTACAGGGATTCCGGCGTAGTGACCAGAATGTGCGGCGGATGCCCCAGCATGGCGCGGCGTTCGTGCGCGAGCGTGTCTCCGGTGCGCACGGCCGTGCGAATTTCCGGCATCAGCATACCGCGCTGGCCGGCGAGTTCGAGGATTTCGCCGAGTGGAACTTCCAGGTTTTTCTGAATGTCGTTGCTCAGCGCCTTGAGCGGCGACACGTAGAGAACTTCCGTGCGGTCAAGCAGTCCTCCGATAAGCGCTTTGCGCACCAGGCGATCAATACAGATCAGAAAGGCTGCCAGCGTCTTGCCCGAACCGGTCGGTGCAGAAATCAGCGCGGTTTTGCCGGCGAGGATATGCGGCCAACCTTGGAGTTGCGGCTCAGTGGGCGTGCCAAAACGGCCGACAAACCAGTCGCGGACAAGCGGATGCGCCCATTCCAAGTCAGCGGAGTTCGGTTGGGCTATGGTCGTCATCGACGCTAGTATCGAATTATACCGTGAACGGTTGATGTCAGCAGCGGGCGGAGCTAGCGAACTCTCTCGCGACGGGTTTATCACGAGTTTCCACGCGCGTTCGGCTCCCGGAAACGCGCCGAACAGCGGTTCTGGACCGGAACGACGAAGAGCGGCTGTACCGGGCCAGGCGATTGATTATTTTCCTCGCTTCTGCCGTATCATGCTCTCATGCGGCTACTCCTGGTGGAAGATGATGCACGGATCGCGCGGTTTGTGGCTAAAGGGCTGCGCGAACAGACCTATGCCGTGGATGTCTCCGCTACGGGCGAAGATGCGCTGTATCAGGCCGCGGTGAACACCTACGACCTGGTGATCCTCGACGTGATGATTCCCGCCCCGGACGGTTTTGCGGTGTGCCGCGAGCTCCGCAAATCCGGGCAACGCATGCCCATCTTGATGCTGACTGCTCGCGATGCCGTGGAGGACCGCATCGCTGGCCTGGATCATGGGGCGGATGACTATTTAACGAAGCCATTCGAGTTTCGCGAACTGCTGGCGCGCCTGCGGGCGTTGTTGCGGCGCTCGGGTGAACTACGGCCAGAGAAAATCACCATCGCCGATCTTGTGCTCGATACCGCAGCACAAACCGCCAAGCGCGCCGGCCGCAATGTGACGCTGACGGCAAAGGAATATGCGCTGCTCGAGTATCTCGCGCACAACGCCGGCCGCGTGGTGCGCCGCGCGGAAATCGCCGAGCATGTGTGGGACGAAACGTTTGATCCGTTTTCGAATTTAATCGAAGTGTACATCAACCGCGTGCGGCGCAAGATTGACGCGGATTCGGCGAAGCCGCTGCTGCACACGCGGCGCGGCGTAGGCTACGTTCTTGGCACGGAGGCCGACCTGCCGGACGCCGATTCGAACGAAGAGAGCGCCTCTTCGCGGTCGCGGATGAGAACACCTTCTTCTATCCGCAAGAACCATGCTTGATTCCATTCGCACGCGTCTGACGCTTTGGTACACGGGCGTGCTAGCGCTCGTTCTCGTGGTACTGTTCGTCATCACTTATCTGGTTTTTCTGCGAAGTGTCCAGGGCCGAATGGACACCGACCTCAGCGAACTTTCCAAAGCGTTCCTGGCCACCGTCCGGGCGGAACTGGAAGATCAAACGGCACCGGACCCCTTCACGGTTGCGGTGGAAGCGGCCATTGCGGAGCATCATTTCCGTGATCATGTCTATGCCATTCTGGACGCCAACGGCAGGCTGATCGCGAGATCCACCGAAGATGTTCCGGCAAGCTCCAGGAAGCGCGCCGATTCTGCGACTCTTCTCGAGTCGGCCTCCTTCGAGCAATTTGTCAACAGCGCCGCGGCTGCGGAACAGTTCTTCGGAATGGTTGAAGGAGGAAGAAGTGGCTATCGCGCGTTCGCCCGGCGGTTCACCGCACAGGGAAACCCATACACGCTCGTCATCCTGCGCTCTTTGCACCCCCGGTCGGAGATGCTCGAAGAAGTGACCGAGACGTTCGCTTGGGTGATTCCGATTGCGATTTTACTTGCGAGCGGCGGCGGTTATTTCCTGGCGCGCAAAAGCCTCGCGCCGGTCGTGGCTATGAGCAGCCAGGCGGGCCGCATCGGCGCCGCAAATCTGCACGACCGGCTGGCGGTGCAAAACGAAAAGGATGAGCTGGGGCACCTGGCGCGGTCTTTTAACGGTTTACTGGACAGGCTGGCTGAATCGTTCGACCGCCAGCGCCGCTTCATGGCCGATGCCTCGCATGAACTGCGCACGCCAGTGGCGATTCTGCGCGGGGAATCGGAAGTCGCGCTGTCGCAGCAGGCCCGGTCCGCCGAGGAATACCGCGAATCTCTCGGTGTGCTGCACCATGAGGCGGAGCGGCTCACGCGCATCGTGGAAGATCTTTTCACTCTGACTCGCGCCGACACCGGGCAATATCCGCTCCAGCCGCGCGATTTGTACTTGGATGAACTGATCGCGGAATGCGTGCATTCGGCGCGTACCCTCGCGCAAGCCAAGAAGATTTCGCTCACCTTCGATGGAGCGCCGGAGTCCCCGATTCATGCCGATGAATCTCTGCTGCGCCGCATGCTCCTGAATCTCTTGGACAACGCCATCAAATACACGCCGTCCTTTGGACGAATCACCGTGGCTTGCCGACGCAGCGGTCAGGAATACGCAGTCAGCATCGCGGACACGGGGATCGGCATACCCGCCGAGCTTGGGCCACGCATTTTCGAGCGTTTTTTTCGCGCCGACAAGGCGCGCTCGCGTTCCGAAAGCGACGGGGGCGGCGCCGGGCTGGGTTTGGCCATTTCGCGCTGGATAGCGGAGGCGCATCAAGGCCGGCTGGAACTTACGTGTTCCGATTCCACGGGAAGCACCTTCACCGCCTATCTCCCCCTCGATTCCGGGTGTTCTCCATCTAGTGGTTAATCCTGCGTTTATCCTGGAATTGTTAGCCTGAATCCTCCCGCCCTGCGTCAGGGCCGATCCGGCATAGGAGTCGTGATTCATGAGATCACTTGGAATCTTTGCGGTGTCGTGGCCGATAGCCGCTGTGCTGTGCCTAGGCGGTCCGGAAATCTCTGCCGCGCAAGGTACCACGAATCCGGCAGCCACTATGCCTACGGCCGCCGGCAATCCGGCTCAGTCTTCTTCGCCCGGAGCGCCGCCGCTGAAGCTGACTCTGCAGGATGCGCTTGAGCGCGCGCGGAAAAACAGCGCGCCATTTCAAGCGGCGCTCACCGATTCTGCGCTCGCCCGGCAAGATCGATTTCAGGCGGGCGCCGCGCTGCTTCCCAGTGTCACCTACATCAATCAAGCGTGGTACACCCAAGCCAGGGAGAACGGTGTCGTTTTTATTGCCAACAACGCGGTGCACGAATACGTCAGCCAGGGAAACATACATGAGTCGCTGGACCTTGCGAGCGTGTCGAGCTTTCGTCGCGCCTCCGCGCTTGCGGCCGTCGCCAAGGCGCGAGCGGAAATCGCCGCGCGCGGCCTCGTGGTAACCGTAGTCCAGGATTATTACGCTGTTGCGGCGGCTCAGCAAAAACTGCTTTCCGCGCAAAAAACAGCGGACGAAGGCGATCGCTTCTTCAAGCTAACGCAAGACCTGGAGCATGGCGGCGAAGTGGCGCATTCCGACGTGATCAAGGCCGAATTGCAGGCGCAGGACCGCCGCCGGGCCTTGCAAGAAGCGCAATTGGCGCTGCTCAATACGCGGCTGGATCTGGCGGTGCTGATTTTTCCAGATTTCAACGAAAACTTTGAATTGACCGACGATCTGCACGCGCCGGCGCCGTTGCCGACGCTCGGCGAGGTGCAGCAGCAAGCCGCGCAGAATAATCCTGACGTTCGGGCGGCGCTTGAAACTGTCCGGGCCGCGGGATTTGACGTGACCAGCGCGCGCGCGGGTTATTTGCCCTCGCTGAGTTTTGACTACTGGTATGGCATCGATGCGCCGCAGTTTGCCGTGAATGGGACGAACGGGGTTTCCAATTTAGGCGCGTCCATCCTCGGCACGCTGAATATCCCCATCTGGAACTGGGGAGCGACGCAAAGCCGCGTCAAGCAAGCCGAACTGCGGCGTGCGCAGGCTCAGCGGGAGGTTTCTCTTGCGCAGCGCAGGCTGCTGGCGGAAATCAAGTCGCTTTACTCGGAAGCGGAAACCGCGATGAACGAACTTGGCGGCCTAGGCCGCTCCGCGGAGCTGGCGGAAGAGAGCCTGCGGCTGACCACGCTTCGCTACAAGGGCGGGGAAGCCACCGTGCTCGAAGTGGTGGATGCGCAGACCACCTATGCGCAGTCAAACGCCGCTTATCAGGACGGTGCGGTGCGTTACCGCGCGGCTTTGGCGAATTTGCAAACTTTAACGGGAGTGCTGACAGCTCCATGAAACACACCATACATCCCGACGTCGTTCGGCCCAGGCGACGGGCCTGGCTTCCCCTAACCATTGCTCCGCTGCTGGTCTCCGCCGGCTGTAGCAAACAGGAGGCGGACAAAGAGCCGGTGGTCAGCGTGCAGACCGCTCCGGCCCAGCGCGCAACCATTTCGCAGACCGTTTCGGCCGAAGCGGTGATCTACCCGCTCGAGCAAGCCACGATTTCGCCAAAAATTACTGCGCCAATTACCGAATTCAAGGTGCAGCGCGGGAGCCGCGTGAAAAAAGGGCAACTGTTGGTCATCCTGGAAAACAAGGACCTCGCGGGCCAGGCTGAAGCGAGCCAAGGCACCTTCGAACAGGCTGATGCCAGCTACACGACGTCAGTGGATGCAACCATTCCGCAACAGCTGCAAAAAGCGCAGCTCGATGCAGACGCCGCAAAAGCAGCGTATGAGGCCCAGCTTCGGGTATACAACAGCCGTAAGGAACTGTTCGACCAGGGCGCGCTTCCCCAACGCGACCTGGATTCCGCCGCAGTTGCCCTAGCGCAGGCGCGCGGCGCAAATGAAGTGGCCCAAAAGCAGCTGGCGGACTTGCAGCGGCTGGGGAAGGAACAAGCAATAAAGTCGGCCCACGGCTCGCGCTTGTCAGCGGAAGGCACCATGCTTAGTGCCGAAGCGCAGCTCAGTTACTCCAGGATTCGAAGCCCCATTGATGGGGTCGTTACCGATCGGCCTCTCTACGCCGGCGATCTTGCGACTGCGAATCAGGCCATCCTTACGGTGATGAATCTGAGCCGGTTAATCGCCAAATCGCACATCCCGCAAACCCAGGCCGCAACGCTCAAAGTGGGGGACGCTGCGCAATTAAAGGCGCCGGGACTCGATGAACCTGTGAACGGCAAAGTGACTCTCGTGAGTCCCGCTCTGGATCCTGGAAGCACCACGATTGAAGTCTGGGTCGAAGCCTCCAAGCCGAATCCTGCCTTGAAGCCCGGCATGACCGTGCAGCTTGCAATGACTTCGAAGACCGTCAAAGACGCCATCGTCGTGCCGGCCAACGCCGTCTTCAAGAATCCAGAAGGCCAGGCCGACTACGTGGTGATCGCCGGCGCGGACCAGAAGGCGCATTGGCAGACGGTCGAACTCGGTGTGCGAAATGCGGACAACGTGCAAGTCGTCACAGGCTTAAATGCCGGGGCTCCGGTTATCACTTCCGGCGGATACGCGCTGCCGGACAACACCAAAATCAAAATCCAAGCACCCGAAGAGCAAGCCAAAGGGGACGAGAAAGCAGACAAAGCCGGCGATTCCTCAAAATCTGGCGCCAAAGAGAAAGACGACAAGGACTAGAACCGCATGGAAACTCGGCCCGAATTCTCCAATGCCATCTCGGCGACAGCCAAGGCAGGCCTGCCCTGGTTTCACCGCCTGTCTAATCCTATTTTATTTTTAATCGTCAGTTTGGCGCTGGTTGGCGGTTATTTGGCATTCACCATTCCCGTCTCCGTTTTCCCCAGTACCGATTTTCCCCGCATCCTCATCGGCGTGGATAACGGCGTAATGCCGATCGACCAAATGCTCGTGACCATCACGCGTCCTTTGGAGGAGGCGGTCAACAGCGTTCCCGGACTTCAAAAAGTCACATCGATCACCAGTCGCGGCTCCGCCGAAGTCGACCTGTTTTTTGAGTGGAACAGCGACATGATCCTGACATTGCAGCGCGTCGACGCCGTCGTCGCCCGCCTGCAGGCGGAGCTTCCTCCGACGGCCAAAGTAGAAACACACCGTATGACGTTCGCTGTTTTTCCCATCATCGGTTACAGCCTGACTTCAGACACCGTGCCCCCGAACAAGTTGTGGGAAATAGCGACGTACGACCTGAAGCCGCGCATCAACCGGCTCGACGGTGTCGCCACCGTCATCATCCAGGGCGGGCGGGTACCCGAGTTTCAAGTGACTCCTGATCCCGCCCGGCTTCTCACCGCCGGCATCACCGTCCCCGATATTCTCGACGCGATTCGCCGCACCAACCTGGTGGACTCGCCGGGTTTGATCGAGCACGACCACCAACTCGTGCTCGGGCTCGTCAGTGGACAAGTGCGAACTCCGGAGCAGATCGCGCAAATTGTCGTCAAGAACTCACCTGCGGGCGTGCCGATTCGGCTGGGCGACATTTCCTCGATCGCTCCGTCGGTAGCGCCTACTTACACGATGGTCACGGCCGACGGGAAACCCGCCGTGCTGCTCAATGTGAACCGCCAGCCCGAAAGCAATACTCTGGCGGTCGCCAACGAAGTGCACGCGCTGATCCAAGAGCTTGCTCCCACTCTTCCTTCTGGCGTGCATCTTGAACCGTTCTACGACCAGTCGACCATCGTCCACGATTCCATCTCGAGCGTTCGGGACGCTGTGCTCCTGGGAATCGTGCTTTCTTCGATCATTCTGGTGCTGTTCCTGCGTGACTGGGGAACTTCGTTCGTGGCCGGCCTGGTGATTCCCGTTACGCTGCTGATCACTTTCATTGTTTTGAAAGCGACGAATCAAAGCTTCAACCTGATGACCCTGGGCGGTCTCGCCGCCGCAGTGGGCTTGGTCATCGACGACGCCATTGTCGTCCTTGAAAATATTGTTTTGCACCGGGACGCCGGGCAAACCCGCCTTCAAGCCATCCAGGGCGCGCTGAAGGAATTGACCGTACCGCTGATCGGCTCGACGATTACCCCCATCGTCGTCTTTCTTCCCCTGATTTCCACTACCGGCGTGACCGGCACCTTCTTCCGCGCCTTGGCCGTCACCATGACCGTGTCGCTCCTCACCTCCTTGCTTCTGGCCTTGTCGTGGACTCCGACGCTCAGTCAGTATCTGGTTCGCCGGAAGGATAAGGAAACCGTTTCCGCCGCAGCACCTTCGGAAGGCCCCAACATGGCGGCGCTCCTTGCTGCGGAAGAAGCGCACCTTTCCGGCTTCTTCGGACGCATCGTGGGTTTCTATACCCGCGCCATGCAAGCCATCGTCAAGCGCCCCTGGATGTTGGCCGGGAGTTCGGTCGGGATCATCATTCTGTCCTACGTTTGTTACAGCCTGGTGGGCACCGATTTTCTCCCAGAAATGGATGAAGGAGGATTCATCCTCGATTACTACACTCCGCCGGGGAGCTCCCTCGCGGAATCCAACCGCATCCTCCTGCACATCGAGGATATTCTCCACTCCACGCCGGAGGTCGAGAACACCTCGCGCCGAACCGGTATGCAACTAGGTCTTGCGGCCGTCACGGAAGCCAACAACGGCGATTTCACTGTGAAGCTGAAGAAGGACCGGCAGCGCGGCATTGACGACGTCATCGAGGATGTCCGGTCCGAAATCAAGCACACCGAGCCGGCTGCGGATATCGAATTTGTCCAATTGCTGCAGGACATGATTGGAGACTTGACGAGCCAGCCCGAGCCGATTGTCATCAGGCTTTTCTCTCAGGACGGCAAACTTCTGAACGACACCGCCCCGCGCGTTGCGGATGCGATTGGAAAGATTCAAATTGGGAAATCGCGTCCCGTTGTGGATGTTCTCGACGGGGTGGAGAACACGATCAGCGGTCCGGCCGTGACCTTCCAGGTGAATCCCACCGTCGCGGCCCGCGCCGGATTCACTCTGGAGGAAGTCGCTGTGGACGCCTCCGCCGTGCTCGAAGGTGAACCCGCGGCGACACCGGTCGTTCTGAATGACCGAGCCTACACCATTCGCGTGCGCTTTCCTGATGAGAACCGGTCTTCGCTCGATCGCATGACCAACACCTTGCTGACCAGTGCGAGTGGGCACACCGCCACGCTCGGTTCGCTCGCGACCGTCACCAGCGACCCCGGCGAAACGGAAATTCGACGCGAGAATTTGCAGCGCCTTGTCCAAGTCACGGCCCGCTTGGAAGGCGTGGACATGGGGACGGGGGTTGCTGCCGTACAGAAAGCCGTCCGCGACATGCATCTTCCCTCCTCCATCCGCATCCAGTACGGCGGGCTATATGAAGAGGATCGGAAATCCTCGCGCGATTTGATGATGGTTCTGCTATTGGCTCTCTTGCTTCTGTTTGCCGTGCTTCTGTTTGAGTTCCGGACCTTTTCCGCACCCACGGCGATCTTGACTTCGGCGTTGCTCTCCACGTTTGGCGGTTTTCTGGCGTTGCTGCTTACGAGTACGACGTTTAACGTCGCGTCACGAATGGGCATGATCATGGTCATCGGCATCGTCGCCAAGAACGGCATTTTATTGCTCGACGCCGAACACCGTTTCCGCGACCTCGGATTTTCTCCCAAAGAAGCTATGATTCAAGCGGGCCGCCGGCGCCTGCGTCCCATCGCCATGACCGCGCTTGCGACGGTAGCCGGCATGCTGCCATTGGCGTTCGGGATAGGCGCCGGTTCCGAGATGCTGAAGCCCCTGGCGATTGTTGTGATTGGCGGCTTGCTCAGCTCAATGGTCCTTTCACTGGTCTTCACTCCGGCGATCCATTTCTATTTGCGCCCGCGAAAAACGGCAGCTGCATAAATCCCGTAAATCCCGCGAAATACGCCGGGTGCGGCGTTGTTTGAACGAAGCTTGCTAATATTTAGGGCTCGCCCTTTCATGTCTTTCTAATCCTCCTTTCATCTCGCTGTCATAAACCTGGCGTTAACTCCGCTCCACTGGGACCGACGGTGTGTGCTAGAGCGATGTGAACCTGGGAATTTTCTAATGGCTCGCCAACTTCCCTGGACACTTCGCCACGGAGACTCATTGCGAATCCGGTTGCGATTGAAGGAGTTACTATGCGAACTTTTGCCGGTTTCCTGCTCTCGCTGGTTGGTTTGTTTTTGCTTTACCCGCCTGCCCATGCGCAGACAGAACGCACTGCGGGACAGGAACGACCTGGAGCAATCACTGGTAAGGTAACCGATTCAGGTGGTGCCGTCCTGCAAAGCGCAAAAGTCAAGGTGGAACCTGGCCCCATCGACGCCCTATCGGATGCTCAAGGGCAATTTCTCATAAGCGGCCTCGCCCCCGGCACTTACACAGTGACCATCCGGTATGTCGGATTCAATACCTTCACCAAGAGCGTTATGGTTTCGGCAGCGCAAGTCGCGAATGTGAACGCACAACTTGGGGTCGCTTCCCAAAACCTGGAAGTGTTGGTCACGGCAGAGCGGGCCTCCGGCGAAGCGGAGGAGGTCAACCGCCAGCGCAACGCAGACAACGTCGTCCAAGTGCTTACCTCGGATGTTATCCGCAGCCTTCCCAACGCCAACATGGCTGACGCCCTCGGCAGACTGCCGAGCGTCACCATCGAACGCGACGAAGGCGAGGGTAAGTACGTGCAGGTTCGCGGCACCGAACCGCGCCTTACCAACACCACCATTGACGGCATCAACGTTCCTTCACCGGAATCCGGTGTTCGGCAGATCAAATTCGACACCATTCCCGCCGACATCGTCGAGTCCGTCGAAATCAACAAGACCTTGCAGGCCAACATGGATGGCGATGGCATCGGCGGCTCCATTAATCTGGTCACCAAGACTGCGGGAGAACGGTCCACCATGAACTTCAGCAGCATGGCTGGATACACTCCGATTCTCGGGGGGCGCGGCCTTACGGAAAACACCGGGACGCTCGGCCAGCGTTTCGGTGCGGACAAGCGCTTCGGCATCCTCTTCGGGGGCTCTTACGACTGGAATGGCCGCGGCATTGACGACACCGAACCAGTTCCAGACATTGCCACTTTCCCCAACGGCACCGAGGCCCGCTACTTCGAGGCTGCCGACATTCGCGAATACCGCTACTACCGCAGCCGCGGGGGTGTCGCTGGGAGCGCGGATTACAAGATTGCTGACGGATCCAACATCTACGCCCGTCTCTTGTACTCGGACTTTCACAACTATGGCGATCGCTGGGTCTATTCTCTGACCGACAACACAACCGGTATTCTTCTGCAAGGGGCAAACGGCTGTGCAACAGATCCCACAACCGGACTAACGACGCAACCCTGCACCGGCGTTCCCTCCTTCAACGACCAAATTCGCCGACCGGATTACGCCGTAGGAAGTCTTTTGCTCGGTGGCAAGCACGTGCTCTCTACGACGTGGTACGCCTGGGACGTTTCCGCATCGCGTTCCCGCCAGATCGGCCAGGTGGGCGATCGCACGGCTTCTTTTGCTTCCGGTTTGGCTTCCAGCTCCTGCCAATATGACTTAGCCAACACCACAAGTCTCTACTTGCCTCAGTGGACCCCGAGCTGTTTTACGGAAGCTTATCAACAACAAAGCGATTTCCCGCTGACTCGCATGCAAGTGAACAACGGCCTGACCGCGCAACTGAACCTCCAGGGCACAGGAGCCATGGCCAAGCGCTATCACTTGGGTTCTCGCTTGGCCACCATCGAATTCGGAGGCAAGTTCCGCAACGGGCATAAATTCGCCAACACCTCGACAGACGACTATGACCCCTCCGGAACCGGTGCACCCCTTCAGCTGGGATCCTTCCCCAATAGTTTCTCCAACAGCGACTACTATCAAGGGGCCTACAAATTGGGGCCCAATCCCAGCTTCAACGCCATCTACTCCGCCTTTCGGGCCGACTTAGCCGCGAATCCGTCCAATTACACACTGACCCACGACATCTCGAGCCAATTCAACTTGGTTGAACAAGTCGCTGCTGGCTACGTGATGCACACCATCGATTTCAACAAGGTCCGCTTGGTCGCCGGCGTGCGTTTTGAAAACACCAATCTCAATACTGCCGCACGCATCTTCGATGGGAACGGCAACTTCCTTGGAATCAGTAATAATAACGGCTCTTATTTGAAGACTTTGCCGAGTGCCTCTCTCCGATTCACCCTCGGCAAGGACACTTACCTGCGCACCGTCTATAGCCGGGGCCTCTCGCGTCCTGATCCTCAAGACATTGCTCAAGCCGTCTCGTACAATTTCATTGGCCCGAATGACCCGAGGAACTCCGTCTCCCTCGGCAACCCCAGCCTCCGCGCCGAATCGTCGTCCAACGTGGACGTCCTGATCGAACATTACATCAACCCTTTTGGAATGGTTACCGCCGGTTACTTCTACAAGAACTTGACCGAGCCGATCGTTTCGCGGACCGGAATCATTGCCAATTATCAACCCCCGGTTCCGGGGGCCCCGGCGGGCTCATACACGGTCACCCAGCCATTCAATGCGGGGAGCGCCTGGATCAATGGTTTTGAAGCAGCGTACCTCCAGCATTTATCCTTCATGCCTGGAGTGCTGAAGGGACTCGGCTTTTCCGCAAATTACGGCTACACGGCATCGCGGATCGCTTTCGGGCCCGATTTCGGTCGCGCCGATCATCCCCGGCTCCTGCGCAACGCCCCGAATAGCTGGAATATCAGTCCTACCTACGACCGTGGTCGAATCTCCGCTCGCGTTGGTTTGTCTTACAATCAGGCGAATATAGCTGGGTATGGGAACGGTCCCACCGGTCCGTTTGGCGACAACTATTTCTACTCGCATCTGCAGTTCGATGCCCAGGGCAGCGTGAGACTGGCGAATGGCCTTCAGTTCATCATGTATGGCCTGAATATCAACAACGAGGTTTTCGGCTTCTACAACGGCAGCCCGCAATACATGGTCCAGCGCGAATACTACCGGCCGACTATTGCCGCGGGCGTCCGCTGGTCGCCGCTGCACGAAAAATAGTCGCGCGGCAAATGAGGACTCACCGAACGATGCGCAAGACTTGGCATCAAAATGCCCTGATTTTCGTTGTGATCCTTGTTCCGGTTTCTTTTTTTGGAAATGCGGGATCGCGTCGCGATGGTTGGCTCGCGCCACAAAACGATCAGGTCACCGTATTGGTGGGAGCGGGCGACATCGCCGACTGCCGAAATCTCGCTGGCGCAGAAGCCACGGCCAAATTACTGGACCGGATTTCCGGAACGGTAATGGCCGTCGGCGACCTCGCGTATCCGGACGGCAGCACGGGAAATTTCGTCTGCTACGACAAGACCTGGGGCCGCGCGAGATTGCGCACGCGGCCTGCGCCGGGCAATCATGAGTTTCATTCCTCCCGCGCCACACCCTATTTTGATTATTTTGGTGTGTTTGCCGGCGATGAGAAGACGGGCTACTACAGCTACGATCTAGGCGCGTGGCACATCATTGTGTTGAACAGTGAGTGCAAAGACATCGGCGGTTGCGAAGCTGGCTCACCCCAGGAGAGATGGCTTCGCGCGGACCTGGCCTCCCATCCCGTGGCCTGCACGCTGGCCTATTGGCACAAGCCGCTGTTTAGTTCCGGCAGCGCCCACGGCACCGATTTGACCATGAAGCCCCTGTGGGATGCGCTCTACCAAGCCAACGCCGACGTGGTGGTCAACGGCCACGACCACGACTACGAGCGCTTTGCCCCCCAAACCCCGGAAGGCGCCCCTGATTCGGCTCGTGGCATTCGTGAATTTGTTGTCGGCACCGGCGGGAAGGGCCTTCGCCCGTTTAGCGCACCGAAGCCCAACAGCGAAGCGGGCAACGCCGAGGCTTTCGGAGTGCTGAAGCTCACGCTTCACGCTAACGGCTACGACTGGCAATTCATTCCAGAAGAAGGCAAGAGCTACACCGACTCAGGCAGCGGCGCCTGCCACTAATCTCGAAACCACTGTTTCTTCACTCCACCGCTTTGAGGAAGCTTGCCTGCGCGCAAGAGGCCTTATGGGTGCGCAGCACTGCCGGGCCCTTTAAATGCTCTTGCCAAAGAAACAGTCGCTCGTCACTCTTCTCGTCGCGCTTTGCCTTTTTGTGGCACAGTATTGTGGATGGCAGCTTCTGAGAACTCCAGCGCCTCCGGGCGAATCGCTTTTACCTACCCAAGTTTCGTTTTCTATCAGTTGGCACGCGTGTTTATCGTCCTCTCGGGCGAAATGCAATCCGTCGCAGTCGGGTGGGAAATCTATGAAATTACTCGCCGGCCCCTCGCGCTTGGCTTGGTCGGCCTGGTGCAATTTCTGCCCGGCATTCTGCTTTTTCTCGTGGCCGGTCACGCGGCGGATCGTTACGACCGGCGCAAGCTGATTGTCCTGTGCTATTGTGGCTCCTCGGTTTGTTCGGCCGCGCTACTGTTTCTCACGCTGGGCGGTTACGGTTCCACCTACCCCATCTATGCGGTCCTGTTCTTCGTGGGTGTCGCGCGTGCCTTCAGCGGACCGGCCACGCGCTCGCTGCTTCCTCAATTGGTTCCCGCGAAAGACTTTCAGAACGCCGTCGCCTGGGCTTCGGTTTTCTTCCAGGGCACAGTCATTCTGAGCCCTTCACTTGGAGGAATTATTTACGCTATCGCCCGCGGCCCCGCAGCGGTTTACGCACTTTCTCTTTTCGGGGCGATCGTGGCCGCCGTGTGCGCTGCAAAAATAAGAGTTCAATCTACCGGGCGCGCGCCAGAGCCGTTGAATTGGCAATCCACGCTGGCCGGCCTTCATTACATTTGGCGCGAGAAAATGATTCTCGGCTCCATCTCTTTGGATTTGTTCGCCGTTCTTCTGGGAGGCGCGGTCGCGCTGCTTCCCGTCTATGCCAAGGAAATTCTCATGACCGGTCCTTGGGGCCTCGGGCTCTTGCGCAGCGCCCCCGCTGTCGGCGCGGGCGTTATGGCCATGTTGCTCGCGCACAAGCCGCTGGGTCGCCAGGCAGGTTCCCGAATGCTGTGGTGCGTCGCAGGATTCGGCTTGGCCACCGTCTTTTTCGGAATTTCCCGAAATCTCTTCGTCTCGCTGTGTGCGCTCTTTCTCGTAGGAGCCAGCGACATGGTCAGCGTCATGGTTCGCCAAGTGTTCATCCAGTTGGGCACGCCCGATAAAATGCGCGGCCGCGTCAACGCCGTGGATTCCGTTTTCGTCGGCGCTTCGAACGAGCTTGGCCAGTTCGAATCCGGTCTCACCGCTCACTGGTTTGGCACCGTACCGGCGGTGGTTCTGGGCGGGGTGGGCGCCATTCTGGTCACCGTTTTGTGGGCCTGGTGGTTTCCCGAATTACGAAAGTCGCAGGAGGTAGAACAATTCGCGGATTGACCGCTTCGCCTGAATTTACCAGGTGGGCCGTAAAACCTCGGCGTTTTTAGGCCGAGGATATAAGGCCCCTCTTTCTTTTCCTCCCGAACTGCTCTCTATTTCTGTCCGAACGACCTATGGGCGGGCAGCCCAAAAGTAAAGCCTCTTCGTGGTCCTCCGCTGAAGTAGGGCGGTTGTGGGAGGAACCCAGCAAAGCCATCTCGGAAAACAAACCGAGAGGCCGTAGGATCCTCGCCGCTTGCGGCGGGGCGTCAATCCTGATGTAAAGCGGCCATGGGGTCAACACGCGTAGCACGGCGCGCGGGAATGTAAGTCGCTAACAAAGCCACGATGAAAATCGCCGCCGGGACGATGAAGTAGAGTCCCGGCTCTCCAAGGCGAAAGTCATAAAACATGGCTTCAAAAATTTTGGGCAACGGCAGGGCCATCGCTAATCCAATGGCCCCGCCTATTGCCGCCATTTTCATGCCTTCCCGCAAAACCATCCGCAGCACGTCCGCGCTTCCGGCTCCCAGCGCCATGCGAATACCGATTTCGTGCGTCCGCTGGCCCACGGAATAAGCAATAAGTCCATAAATCCCGATGGCCGAAAGGAGCAACGCGAGAACCGCGAAGCTGGCAAGCACTTGCGCGAAGAATGAATCTCCATGCTCCTGACGCTCGATGAGAGCGGCCATGCTCATCACGCGATCGAGGGGAAGGTCGGCATCCACCTGCGCCATTCGATTGCGCATCGCGGAAGCCAAAGCGCCCGGATCAGAATGGGTCCGCAGCAGGAGCGAAAATGAGTTCACCGGCCGTTGCAGGAATGCCTCGTAGACTGCCGGATCCTCGCGAACCCCTTCGAAAAACGTTTTCACGTTGGCTACCACGCCGACGATTTCGCTCCACTCCGGCGTTGCGCCAACCACATCCAGACGGATTTGTTTCCCGAGCGGCTCCTGATCCTTCAAAAAGCGCTGGACGAACTCCTGGCTCACCACAACGACACGCGGGGCACCAGCGTTATCCGTTTCGGCAAAGGTCCTGCCACGCAGCAGCGGAATGCTTGCCGTGCGGAAATAATCGGCGGTCACGACCACATCGAGCGTGGTGGGCCGCTGGTTTTCCGGCTCGGGCTGCCCTTTAACTAGGAAAGTGACGCTGCCCGGTCCGTTTGCAGGCAAGTCCGAAGCAATGGCGCCGGCTTCGACGCCAGGAATCTGCTGGAGCCGTGGAACCATATCCTCAACGAAGCGAGCTTGCTCGGACGACTCTTTGTATCGAGTTTTATCGAGGGTCACAGCGGCAGTCAGGAGATGATCGGGTGGGAAGCCTAGATTCTGATGTGTAAGGAGATAGATTCCGCGGGTCAGCAGTCCGGTCCCAACCAGCAGAAGCAATGCCAGAGCGACCTCCGCCGTGACGAGAACGGTCCGCAGACGGTGATGCGACCGGCCAGAGGAAGCCGCCCGGCTCTCGTCCTTCAGATTTGCATTGATGTCCGTTCGCGAGGCTTTGAGCGCCGGTGCCAAGCCGCATAACACAGCGGAAACCAGCGAAACCGCGACTGTGAACAGCAACACATTCCAGTCCAGGCTCAATGGTACGGCGCTGATGGCGTCGTTGAAGTTCATGTTGGTTCCCACAAATTGAATGCCCCAATAACTGAGTAAGAGTCCCGCGCCCCCGCCCAACAAGGCAAGCAGCAGACCCTCCGTGAGCAACTGCTGCATAATCGAACGGCGGCTGGCACCCAGCGAGATGCGAATGGCCAGCTCTTTCCGGCGACCCGCGGCGCGCGCCAAGAGCAGCCCAGCCACGTTACTGCAGGCAATCAAAAGGACGAAGCAGACGGCGGTCATCATCACTGCCAAGCCGTTGCGAATGCTGAAATTGTAAACCAAGAAATCCGGCAGCGAGCGCACCATAGCGCCCCAGCCTTTTTCAGTTTCCGGGAAATCTTTCTCGGTGCGGCGGGCCAGAGTCGCGAGTTCAGCGCGAGCCTGCTCGAGGGTTGCGCCGGGTTTCAGCCGCGCGAACAGATACAAGGAATGGTCCTTGCGCGCGGCTTCCGTCTGATCCGCGGCGCTCAGCACCAGGGGAGTCCAGAGCTTTTCCGTGAACCCGAGCATGCGGAAGTTTGCTGGCATCACTCCGGCAACGGTGTAGTTTTCGCGGTTCACGCGGATGGTGCGACCCACGATCGCGGGGTCCGAGCCGAAGCGCCGTTCCCACAGGTCGTGACTAAGAATGACGACGTGCTCGCGTCCAGGTTGGTCTTCTCCTTCGGAGAACGTGCGCCCGAGTTGCGGCGCGACGCCCAGGACGCTGAAGTAGTTGGGCGTGACGGCTCCGGAGAGGAGCGCTTCCGCCTGACCTTGTTCCGTCAAACTGACCGTGCGAAAGGGATCCACAGCAGCCATCTGTGAGAATACGTGGTTTCCTTTGCACCAGGTTAGGTAATTTGGCGCGGAGACCGGATAGGCGTCGGGCAGGAAGACGCGATTCGGGTTGATCGAGGAAACGGCCACAACGCGCCTCGCCTCGTGGACCGGTGGGCGCCGCAGCAGGAAAGCGCTCACGAGACTGAAAATCGTGGCGTTCACGGCGATGCCCAGAGCCAACGTGAGCACCGCCACGGCCGTGAACCCCGGCTTCTTGACCAGCATTCGGATGGCCAGCCGCAAGTCCATGACGAAAGTTTCCATAGGTACACCTCACCTCAGTCGTTTCCGATGATACGGAGGTCGCCGGACAAAAGTTCCTGGATCTGGCTAGTTTGGATCACCGGAAAATTGGGTTTCGGTACCGCTGGGACTTCGCGTACTCGCAGGAACATGTGCCGTTCGATTAGGTCTCGGCGGCACCGCCCAGATTGTTTGTTTCTTTTGCGCCGGGCGACCCCTTCACGCTGGGCATCCAAAGCAGGAAATACCCAGCGGTGATCCACAAGCACATGGCCGTTAGCCACATCACCAAAGAAACGCTAAAGGTAAAAGGATTCCCAGGTTTCAGGTTGGCCGACGGGACAATCCCCACGGTCTGATTCACGGCTGTGTGCCGGCGTAGAGCCAAGTGACGGCAACGGAAAGGGCGACCACTTGCAGTGTCCAGACCGGGAAGGACTACCCGTAGCGGACACTTTCTCGACGCCAGGTGTACGACGACGAGGACGCGGCCAAGTGCATTCTTCCCAAGGTGATCCACTGCTCATGTTCTGAGAACGGATCCCGCATCGTCAAACCAAGGCCGTCCTCGAGAAACTCCGGTTCGCGCGCAGAGACACACCAGGACCTTCGGGGGTCGCTTCGGCGCACGCCCTAGGGAAATGCCCTAACTCTCGATCAGTCACCCGAGCGCGCGGATGTCGCCTTAGCGTATTCCGAAGCGAATAGCACGCTATCCGGATACTGGTCTTTCAATTCGCGCAACAATCTTTGCGCAAGGCGAATCTGATTTTCACGGCGCGCAGCAAGGGCAAGGACAATTTTGGCGAACGGTTGCAGATAACGACCCTGTTCCGCGGTCTTCGCGACTTGTGCCATACCAAGCCTTTTGTCGCCATGAATTCCACCAAACCAGAGCGCGAAGCGGGAACCAGAGTTCAGCGAACCAACCATGTAATTAGCGATGCCCGGCGCGATATATGCATCTGCCGCATCGGGACGCTGCGCCAACAATTGTTTCGCGTATTTGTTAGCCTCCTTCATGCGCTTCAAGGCTTCGAGATGCTTCTTTTCCAAAATCGACAAGGCGTCCGATTCCATGCCGGCGGCCAGCGTCAGCGCAAACAGACCCTCGTCGTCTTGGGGATTGCCATGGAGGCGATCTTGGGCTAGCTGCCGGGCCTGAGCCAGCGCTTCTTGGAAATGCCCCATGCGTTGCGAATCCGGATTGCCGTCGATTCCGTGCAAAAACTTCTTTTCGTCCAGGAAGAAATCGCTGGTCAGCACACCTTGACGGTCTAGCTCCTCAAATAGATAGCTGGCGGCGATAGCTACCTCACCAAACGGCTTATCCGGATTGCGCGATTCCCAACTTGTGAAAACTTCACGTGCTTCGGCGAATCTCTGTTCGTAGAGAAGATCGAATCCAGCGCTGAGCTCTGGTACGGTTGTGAAGGCTGGGGACCCAAGTTCTGGTGTTTCGCGAGCGGAATTGACGGTGGGGCTCAAAAGCAGCAACAGCGCCAGAAAATAAGAGTGTCGGGGCATAGTCATCCTCACGAATACTTAGACGGAACCTAGCCCCCGGGAAGTTGCACAGGAGCAAGTAAAGATCTTGTCACCTGCAAGTCACCGTTCTGTTTTTTGCAAATTCAAAACGACGCCGAAGATTGCGGCCTTCATTCCCTGGTCGGCTGTACTTTTTGGCGGGCTCCGATTCTCATGGTGTTTGGCGACGGCCGTGTCGAGCTGTTGACGGGATGAAACCAGTTTACGCGTGGGCCGAACGAGCTTATCGCCGAAGCTGATTGGGGCCCAGAGAGCTTTATCGTGTTGACGGGTGTTGGCGGACCTACAAGGAATTACTCGTTCGTGAGATGATGGTGCCGGACTTCATCGCATGAACTCACTCACTCGACGAAGGTTCCTTCGCGACGCCTCGACGGCGACAGCTGCGGCCATGCTGCCGCCTTTCTTTCTGCAGGCCTCCAGCAAGTCTGGCAGTCGCTTCCCGATTGTCGGCTCTGGAGTGCACACCTACGAATGTGTTCACGACTGGCTCGTGCCGCCTGACGGCCTGGTTTGGGGGGACACCCACGGTTTGGCGCAGGATGCGCAAGGCCACATCTACGTGGCGCACACGGTGAACAAATCCAGCATGCGCGGAGAGGCCGTGGTTGTTTACGACGCGTCGGGGCGCTTCATGCGCGCGTTCGGAGAGGAGTTTCGTGGCGGCGCGCATGGCCTTGGTATGCGCCGCGAGAAAGACACGGAGATTCTCTATCACTGCGATATCAATCAGTGCAAGATCACGAAGACCACGCTGAAGGGCGAATCCCTTTGGGCGCACAGCTATCCGCGTGAAGACCCTGCCTATGCAGCGCGGCCCATTGATTTTGTTCCCACCAACGTCGCCTTCGCTCCAAACGGAGATTTTTATGTAGGTGATGGCTACGGCTCGCACCATGTTCTGCGATTTTCTTCTGACGGAAAATTCCTCGGAGAAGTCGGGCGGCCGGGCCACGGTGACGCTGAATTCGACACGCCTCACGGCCTCTTCGTGGATACCCGCGGTGAGGATCCCGTCCTCGTGGTTGCGGATCGTGGGAACCGGCGCGTGCAAACCTTCCGTTTGGACGGCTCACATCTTCGCACCATTAAAGACGATTCACGGCTCCGTATGCCGTGTCACTTTCATACCCAAGGCGAGTGGATGGTCTGTCCGGACCTCGACAGTCAGGTTTGCATTCTCGACCGCGACTACAACGTGGTTATGCAACTGGGAGACGGCCGCGCTTCCAACGGGGAGGTTGGCTCACGCCGCAGGCAATCGCGCAACGAATTCACTCCCGGGCAGTTCATCACGCCTCACGCGGCTATTTTCCTTCACAGTGGTGACATCTTAGTTGCCGAATGGCTGCCCATCGGCCGTATCACCCTGTTGCGACGCGTCTGAGTCTTCGGATCGCCTCGCGCACGCGCTTAGTACCGTGCGCGATCGAACCCAGTGCCCTATACGAGGTTCGGAGGCCGGTGCGTGACCGTACGTAGTGCGATGGTTTGAAGACCAATCACGAGTTGCGGTCGGTTAGGACGTGTGCTGGTTACTTGCGTGGCTCGCAGACCAGCTGGATTGCTTTGTCCATAGTCTTGTGCAGCATAAGGGGCGCGCAACGCCACTGCGCCCACGGCGGTTCATTCTAGATCCGCGAAAGGTACTGGCTGAACGAACCACAATTTTCCAACGCTGGTCGCGTTCGCGCCGCCACACCGCAAGATATTTCCCGAGCATTTCATGATGGCCAGAATCGTCATCCCAAACGGCTTCCCACCCTCCCCTGACGTATCCAAGCTCTCCCGCTGCGTCCGATTTCGTCAAACTTCAGCCGTCCCCAAAACCAGGTCGCGAAAAACGACCGCCGCACCAGAGGCTTCAGCAGTCTCGTGGCCTCCACTGCGGCTCGGATTGCTACCGGGTGGAGCGAACCAGTTCCCGGGCGGGTTCACCCCCGCTGTGAACCAGCACCTTTCACGGCGCACCCGGTTTTGCGGACTTACCTGTAAGTTCTGACAGGTGACCGTGTTCCATCTTGCCGACTCTACTTGCTAGCTGGAAGGTCCGAATACGGCCAGCGTCGGCGGAACCTACCAGGATCAGCCCTGAGGAAGATGAGAGCACTGAGGTGGTCGGCGATGGAAGAACATCCGGAAATGAGCGAAAACGCCCGTAGCGAGGTACCGGCTTCGATTGAACGAAAGCGCTGGCTGATCGATTTCATCATCGTGCTGGCTGTCGCGGTGTCGGCGTTCGGTTATGGCTATCAGCAGCGACTCAAGGTCCGCGATTTGGCGGCTCAAGGATCAGTGGCCAACGCAACCATCAACGATCTCGAGCGACAACTGAATCTTATGACGGACAAACTGAACGACCTGACGGTAGCGCAGCAAGCAGCGGCCGTCGCCGGGGCGAAAAGCACCAGGAAACAAACAGCAAAGACCGCTCCTGTCGACAAGCGCTACGAACAGCTGCAGACGCAACTGACAAAACAGCGAAGACAATTGAAGGAAACACAGGATCTGGTAGCCAAGAACCAACGGGAGCTTGACTGGAGTCTCAATGCAACGCGCGACGAACTGAATGGTTCGATCGCCAAGACACACGAGGAACTCGTGGCGCTCGCCAAGCGCGGAGAACGCACCTATTTCGAGTTCGACCTGGCAAAATCGAAGGAATTCCAGCGCTTCGGGCCGCTCCCGCTGTCCCTGCGCAAGGCGGATACAAAGCACAACAGCTTCGATATGGCAATGATCGTGGACGACAACCAGCTGATGAAGAAAAAAGTGAATCTGTACGAGCCGATCTGGATCCATACGGAGAGTCCATCGCAGCCGGTGCTGGTGGTGGTGAACCGGATCACCAAGGACCTCGTTCACGGATATGTCAGCGCGTCGAAGTACAAGCCCTCGGAGCTGGCGACGCCGGGCGCTTCCTCTGTCAACCCCGTGGCCCCACCGCGAAGTACGGGAGGTGAACCCACAACGCCCGAATAACCGAAGCGATAGCCAAACGAACCAAAGATCATCGGTGGAAGCTAAGTCATTCCGAAAATCCAGAGTTTGAGAGGGAGAAGATTTCTTATGCTTCGGAAAACATTGCTGCTGTTGGGACTGTGCGCCCTTTCGTCTGTTTCGGTGCAAGCACAAGATAAAGTGGAACTATTTGGCGGCTTTTCCTATATGCACTCCCACAGTTCTAATCTGACCGGATGGGAGATCTCGGGGCAATATAAACTCAGGGATTGGCTGGGCGGGGTGGCGGATGTCGATGGGCACTACGGATCAGTCAACGGAGTCGGCACATCCACGTACACGTATCTGTTCGGACCGCAAATTTCGCTGCCGTCCAGCATATCCCCTTTTGGTCACTTACTAATTGGCGGAGCACATAACAGCACAGGTGGTATCGGAAATACGTCCTTCTCGATGGCGCTCGGAGGTGGCATCGATGCCGAGCTAGTACACGGGCTTCATTGGCGCCTGGTACAGGCAGACTATTTGATGACGCAGTTCGCAAGCAGATCGCAGAACAACTTTAGATTCTCCACCGGGATTGTCTTCCGGTTCTGATCGATCGGGGAAACGTTTTTCTACGATGGTCCGGTCCCTGGTGGTTTCGCCACGAGGTAGTAGTGATTGTTTCCTTCGTCGTATAGCTCTCCAACCGCATTGAGCCCTGCGCTATCGAGAAGTTGTTGATACCGTTCGGCTCCCAAAGAAATCGATTCCCTACCCGTCAGCGCGTCACGCCAAGTAGTCCTTTCTTTGGGCGATGTAAACAGAAACTTACCTCCAGGTTTCAAGGCCCTGGCAACTTTGTGGACCACCAGCGATTGCACGTGGGGAGGCAACAAGAACAGCAAGCCCCATGCAACCACGCCATCGAATCCGCGCTCGAAAAATCCTGAATCCTCTACGGCAGAGCAGTCTGTCGAAACACCGGGAAATCGGCGGCGAAAGGCAGCGAGCAATGTCGGAGATGCGTCTACCCCAAAAACAGTGAAACCCTGTTCGATTAAAGTTTGCGAAACGGGCACTCCGTGGCCACAGCCCAGGTCCAGCACGGAAGCGTGTTGAGGCAGTATTCGGCACCATTCACTTACCGTCGCGCGTCCAATAACAGGATTCCTTGCAGACATGAAGCGGTCCGCAACTTCTTCGTAACCGTTGCTTTTGTCTTCAGGCAAAGAGCGCACCGGAACCGCTAGCGCCTCAGGCGTCCCTAACGCCTACCCGATTAGCGGCCCTGACAAAGCCAAAAGATCCGCGCAGGTGGAAGAATCAATCGGTGCGATGCCCCGTTCGAAATGAGCAAATCCAGGACCGGACTTTGGCGGGCTGTCCGCCACTATATCGGTCGGACCGTATGTTCCCGGTGATCGTGAGTTCCTCCGAAGGCAACCGGAGACACCACGTTGACGGTTTGCGCGGTTTCCCTGACCGCGACTCCCACGGGTGGCGCCATCTTCGCTGGATAGGGTGGTGCCTGTGCGGGAAGTGATCCCCTGCGCCGCACTTGGCATGGACTTGCTACCAGATGCGGCAAAAATTCTGGTGAACCATCTTTTGTCCCTCGTGGCAGCCAAAGGCCTGCTTGAACTCTGGCATGTTGGAAACCACGTTGTTGACGCGGTACTTGGGATAGGAATGCGGATTGGTCAAAACCAAAGTGCGAATCAGCTCCGGCCGGTATTGATCACACCAAGCAAACGCATAAGACAGGAAGAATCGTTGCAGATTCGTAAAACCGTCGGGACCCTTATCGCCGAGACTTTTGCCCTCCCGGGTCAAAGCGCTTTCGAGCGCCAGAAGAGCCAGATGGAGTCCGCCATTATCCGCGGTGTCCTCGCCCTGTGTGAGGCGGCCATCTTGTTTCACACCCGGACCCGCTTCTGGCACTTCCTGCGTATACTGGTCCGCAATGCACTTTCCGCGCTCGTCGTATGCCTTGGAGTCCGACTCCGTCCACCAATCGCGCAGGTTCCCCTTCGCATCGAACTTCCGTCCCTGGTCGTCGAACCCGTGGATGATTTCGTGCCCGATGACAGCGCCAACCGCTCCGTAATTCACGGGATCGTCTAGCTCGGAATCGAAGAAGGGCGGCTGGAGGATGCCAGCCGGGAAATTGACGGTGTTGGATTGCGGGTCTTCGTAGGCATCTATGGTCGGAGGGGTCATAGCCCATTCGGTGCGGTCCAGCGGCGTGCCGATTTTGTTGACCCAGCGCTCGAACTCAAATGCAGTGGCGTGTTGACGGTCAAGGAGGTAACTGGAGGGTTCCACGGAGACGCCGGAATAGTCCCGCCACTTGTCGGGATAGCCGATTTTATTGAGCGTCGCGCGGAGTTTCTCTTGTGCTTGTTTTTTGGTTGCTGGACTCATCCACGTGGCTTCTTCGATGTCCTGGGCCAATACCCTTTGAAGGTCTTGCACCAATTGCAGGACGCGCTGCTTACTGGAACGAGGAAAAGCTCGTGCCACATAAACCTGGCCAAGAACCTCGCCCAGGTTGCGGTCCGTGGCCCTCACGCAGCGCCGCCAGCGGGGCTCCAGTTCCTGAGCGCCAAAAAGGGTGCGGCGGAAGAAATCAAAGTTTTCGTTGACGAAAGCCTCGCTCAAGGCCGGGGCATTGCCGTGCAGCATCTGCCAGCGAAGGTACGTTTTCCAGTGCTCAAGCGGGTGCTGGTTCAGCAGAACTTCCAGGCCTTTGAAGAAGCCCGGAGAAGTGACGATATAGTGCGCTGTGGAAGGGGCTTTCACGTGCCTGAAATAGAGGTCCCAATCGAATGAAGGCGTCAGCGCCTTCACCTGCGCGAGAGACATTTTGTTGTTGAGATTTTTGGGATCGCGGCGCGCCACCGGGTCCATGGCTACTTTGGCCAAGTCTGTCTCCATTGCCAGAACAATGTCTGCGGCGGCCTTAAGTTGTTCGGGCCTTTCACCCGAGAGCACAAAGATATTGGCGATGTGCTTCAGATACTTGTTACGGATTTCCTTGGCTTTCGCGTCGTCATGCAAGTAAAAGCTGCGCCCAGGCAGGGCCATGCCTCCCTGGTCAATCTCTGCCACGTTCTGCGATGCGTCGTCGAAATCAGGCGAGCCCGAAAAACCGAATAACGCAGCATCCGTCGCGTTGTCGTTCCCTTCCCATGCTCCCGGAATGGTCTGGTGAAGGTGGGCAACTTCGTCGGCCAGACCTGCCTTGTCCTTGATCGCGGCGATGCGATCCAGCTCCGGTTTGAGCCATTCTGTAGTGTGGGCGTCGATGGCCTTCGTATCCATACAGGCGAAGTAATAGTCGCCGATCTTTTGCTCATTGGGCGTGCGCGTGGGTTTTTCGGGGGAATTCGCCTCCAGCGTTTGCAGAAGGACCGTTTCGTTCCAAAGTCGCAGAGGGCTCGAGACACCCCAAACCACCTGATCGGCAGGTATGGGATGGGCGGCGAGCCACTTTCCGTCGGCATACTTGTAAAAGTCGGCGCAAGGTTCGGCCTTGGTATCCACGTTAGTGGTGTTGAAGTGTTCCAATTGCGGGAGCTCCTTTGGCGGAGCCTGCGGTAGAGGCGACGGTCCCTGAGCGAACGTGGAAGGAGCAGCGAAGATGATGACTGCCAATGAAAACTTGAGTCGCACGGCCGACCTCGCAAGAAGGAATGCCGCAGGGATTGTATCAGACTGCATGGATTTGGATCACAGGCGTAAGTGCTCAACTGCGCGAAGGGAGGACGTCAACGGTTAGCGGGTTGCACGAAGCCGCGCTGGGACAGACGTCTTGCGCACTGACGCGAACTGGGTTGTGTCGGCTAGCGGATATATCCGCTTCTCATTCCAATAGGGGATGCGCCGCTTGACTCTAATAGACGGAATACACCGGACACAATGGGGTCCGCTCACAACAGTGTTGACATGAGAATCTGCTCCCTCGCGAGAGCCGATCGGTTCGGACAACACTTAGATTCCCGAGGTCACTTGGTCCCGACGGCGATAGGCAATGGCGATCGAATAATCCTGAAGCCTGGGGGAAACGCGAACTGTTCACTATAGCTGAGAGATAGTAGAGTACCTGGCCTGGGTCCGAACACACCTGCGGTAATTGAGGAGGCTGCACTATGCGATGGTTCCGGATTCTGCGAGGCGCTTTGTTGCCGGCTCTCGTGCTCATGTCGTTCATGCCAAGGCAAGCGCTTGGCAATGGTGGCTTGCACAAGGTCAAGCACATAATCATCGTCATGCAGGAAAACCACTCGTTCGACAACTACTTTGGGGCGCTGGCGTACGCTCCGGGTAGCCCTTTCCACACGGGGTTTGGCGGCTGCCAAGCGTTTCCCGCCCTCCGCCGCCCAGTTTTTCGCTTCTTTTGCATCGACTGGGAATCTTTGAAACTTCGATTCATCCATTGACAGGAAACATTTTCGGAATCCCGGCGTCAACAAAGGATAAGGGGGGAGCGGTGAAATCCGAACTGAAGTATGTTTCTGCGTTGGCCGTTCTCTTGTTGAGTTCAGCGGTGCAGTCAGGGGGTCAAGAACGACAAAAACCGGCGGGTCTTGCTCTGGACAAGCTCGAACTTCGCAACGTCAAAGCAGAGGCAGTTCATTATCTAGGTCGCAGCGCCATGCGTGTCACCGATGCCGGTCCAGATGGTCTGGATGATTCCGGCCGACTCGCGGTCGTTCCGGGAAGCTCCTTTCAGGATGGCGCCATTGAAGTGAACCTGAGTGGTGACACTGCGCCCAACGCGCCGCTGAATTTGCGGGGCTTTGTCGGTATTGCGTTTCGCATAACTCCGGACAGGTCGCATTTCGAGTGCTTCTATCTTCGCCCCAAGAACGGGCGCTCGGAGGATCAGTTGCAGCGCAATCATTCCGCGCAATACATCTCCATACCGGGATTCGGGTGGGAAAAGCTAAGGTCCGAGAGCCCGGGAAAGTACGAGTCCTACGTCGATCTGGTCCCCGGGCAGTAGACGCAAGTGAAAATCCAGGTTGTCGGATCGCGTGCGCGGCTTTATGTCAACGGAACGGAACACCCTACCCCCATCGTCAACGACCTTAAGCAGCCCTCCGTGCAGGGGGCCATCGCCCTTTGAGTCGGGCCGGGAACCATTGCTCATTTTTCGGACTTAAGGGTTACGCTGAGTGCCTCGTCATGACTGCACGCGGCTCCCGACGGCACATTCGGATAGTCCAAAAGCATCAGCGCGAGTAATGGCGGACGGAGAGTGCAATCGGCAATCCAACACAGAACCAGTGCTCGACAAACTCGCAACCCTGGTAAATCAACGGCATGTGCCCTTTGGGGACCGCTGACAGCGGCAACACGATTACATGCATGAAAGCGTAGACGAAAGCGCCATAAATGAGGCCAAAGAGGACAGCGCGGTGAACCAGGATTTCGAACCTGCGACTAGCGAGGTAGTACACGGTTGCAGTTCCAAGAGCGATGAGAAAGTGCAAGACGACCCCCAACGCCGCAGTTTGCGCGCCGCCACTGTACGATTTCATGCCGAGAACCCCGCTAGCGATGGTTTGCGGGATGCGAATGGGCTTTTGCGGACTGTAAACCAGGATCGCGTAAATCAAGTCGAGAGCACCAACGATCAATCCGCCAAGGAGAATAGCGGGGAATGGTCGCGGAGTTGTGGACAAAGGAGCGGCGATCGCACCACTTAGGTCTGACATTCAGAATCTCCCAAGACATCGATCTTCTTACCTTCTTAAGAACTTCGACAGCCACCGAACAGCAAAGCGTGACTTCCCTGCAGTTAACCGCTCATCGGACTAAGGCACGAGCTCGGACGGCGGGCTCTCTCGGGTCCGCTAGAGCAGCTACCGAGTAATTCTCGACTGGCAAAGCACTGGCAAGCAGCAAGGCCGTGCCGCTGAAAGCCAGCGTATCCACCAAGTAGTTCAGCCCATTCCCGATGTCCGATAGGTTTCTAACTGTAATGGGCAGATAAACGAGCATCACGATCACGAAAACGAAGATTCCGACCCAAGCCGCCACGATACGAGCTTTCCAACGGAAGAGCATGCACAGGCTCGAGCCCAAGAGAACCGCACCGGTCAGGTAGGCCAAAAACGAATGTCCGGGAATCCAGGACGGCATAAGCTGCTTGAGTGGAACAACCGGCACAAATTCGGGGTGCAGAAAATGCTCAATTCCGAATACGAGCGAGGCAACCCCCATCACGTAACGCACGACTATGGTCATGCTGTTTAACCTGCGTTTAGGCCAGTCCGTCGCTCGAGCCAGAGCACACGCCAACGCGCCTCCGCTGAAGGAGGAATCCCGCAAGAGCACTGCGAGCACGAACCGGTCGCCAGGGCTTGCGACCAAGTTCGGCACGGATATGAGCAGGACAAAGGAAAAAAGCACGGCACTCAAGAGCGTCGCGGCCAAAACGGAGTGCCTCTTCGTGACGATACTCAGCGCGGACGCGATCAGAGCAACGCCAACCAAGTAGACCCAAAACAAATGCCAGGGAATCCAGGAGGGCACGATTGTGGCGACGAAACGGGGAGCGATAAAGTGGTCTGCCCCAAACACGGCCATGGGAATCGCAAAAAACACCGGGCCCAAAGCCACGGCCTTGTTGATCCCGCGTGCCTCCAATGCCTTTGCCCGGACAATTCTCACTAATCCGATGATCAAAATCACGGCTCCGGCAAAGTAAGGCCAAAACGCTTTCCCTGGAATCAGGAAGGCTGCGACCGGTTGGGCAAGACAGCCTAAGGGGAATTTCATCGTTGGTACATCAAAGGCGAGAAACCCGGAACCCCCAGCCACCACCGCACTGACGGGTGAGGTTGGGGGCTCCGCAGGATTTGACTTTCAAACGTCCAAAGGGTGGGCAAGTCCCTTCCCGAACGCGATTACTGGCTTCCCGGGGTAAAACCCAAACTGCCACGGTGGAAGCAGCTGCACCTTTGCCCGGCTGCGGTAATTTCGACCGAGAAAGTGGTCGGACACAATGACCACTTGCCGGCATGTCGTTATAACCACTATATTCCTCGGATGAGAAAGGTAGCGAGCGGATTCTCTCCGGTGATTGCCGTCGACCGGAGAAGCAGCAAACCTCTGCACAAGCAAGTCTACGAAGCCTTTTGCGCCGCCATTGTCGGCCGCAACCTGCGCGCAGGCCAAAGAGTTCCATCCAGCCGCGCCCTCGCCGTGGAGTTGCGCATATCGCGCATTCCGGTGCTCGGCGCCTATTCCCAGCTTCTTGCCGAGGGTTATTTTGAGGCGCGATCCGGCTCAGGAACATTCGTTTCGAGTTCTCTGCCCGACCAAAGGCTGTCGCTCGACCGTGGTAACCACATTGCGCAAGCGTTCCGACCTGGGCGTCGCTTGGTTTCGAGGCGATCGGCGCTTCTTCCTTCTTACAAACCCGCGCCCTGGACAAATAAATGGGGAGCCTTCATTGTCGGCCAACTGGCGTTCGAGCATTTTCCCTTCCAAGTATGGTCGGGTCTCGTGAACCGCCACGTTCGCAACATCCGCGTCACGTCGCTTCATTATGGCGACCCGATGGGTTCCGAGAGCTTTCGCGATACGGTTGCCGTCTACCTGAGAACCACGCGTGCGGTGCGCTGCGATGCCGGTCAGATCATGATCGTGAGCGGTTCTCAGCAGGCTCTGGATCTGTGCGCCCGCGTCCTGCTCGATCCGGGGGACAAAGTGTGGATCGAAGAACCGGGTTACTGGTTAGCGCGGCACGTCTTCACCATGGCCGGTTGCCGGCTCGTGCCTGTTGCTGTAGATGAGGAGGGCTTGGGCGTCGCCGCAGCCATAAAGCGTTCTCGAAGAGCGCGCGCAGTTTTTGTTACGCCCTCCCATCAGTTTCCCCTTGGCGTCACAATGAGCGCATCCCGGCGCCTCCAATTACTGGATTGGGCCTGTAGCTCGGGTTCCTGGATCATCGAAGACGATTATGACAACGAGTATCGATACGAGAGCATGCCCATTGCGTCTCTCCAGGGACTGGATCGCCATTCACGCGTTATCTATATCGGAACGTTCAGCAAGACCTTGTTCCCTTCCCTGCGTCTCGGTTACATCGTGATTCCTGCTGACCTCGTGGACCGATTCCTTGCGGCCCGGGAAGCGATGGATGTTTATCCGCCGCATCTCTATCAGGCAGTGCTTCACGATTTCATCGGCGAGGGTCATTTTGCGCGGCACATCCGAAGAACACGCCCAATCTACAGCGAACGTAGGAACGTACTCGTTGAGTCTCTGCGAAGGGAGTTCGGGACAAGTGTCGAAGTTCTGGGGGCGGAAGCCGGCATGCAACTCGTTGCGGCGCTTCCGAAAGGGGTGCGCGACCGGTCCGTGTCCAAACAAGCGGCGCGCCGCGACCTTTGGCTCTGGCCTCTTTCGAGTTGCTATCTTGAGAAGGCTCTTCGCCAAGGGCTCATCTTGGGATTTGGAAGCACTGCGCCAGAGGAGATTCCGAAAGCAGTCCGGCGGCTGCGGACCATCATCGAGTCCCAATAAAGCCGCGAAGCGGCACGTGCGGCTCAAAACCCGAACGTCGTCAGTTTAAATCTGCCCCCGCAACCATTCTCCTGAGCTTACTGCTCTGGCCTTCCTATCGAAAAACCCGGACGGTATTTGCGGCTAACTAAGATCGACTCGATCGCCTCTTCCCGGGCTTGGCTAAGCTTGCTCTGATTGGGAGTGAGCAGCAGGTAAAACGCGCAGGTTCTAAATCATTGCTTGATGCCGGAACCTGTCGGCGTTTCCCGTGATCTTGGCCGCCTTGACGATTTCCGCGCCTGACAAAGAAGTATCCTTGTGAGTATTCTTGTGGGTAGAGGCTAGGGACAAGAAGATGTGGCAAAAGTGGGTGGTTCGACTGCTTCTCGCTGCGTTGACGATTCCGAGCGGGTCTCGGGAGACGGCGCGAGAACGTGTGTCTTTACCCATCGAGGTTTTGGGCGCCGATGGTACTACGGCGAGCCGGACTGTCACGTTGGATGAAGCACAGAGCGATTCGGTGCGATTTCTTTGGCTCCAGACACATGGTTTGCACTATGCGAGCGAGGCCAGCGTGCAAGTCCACCAGAGCTCCTGGATACCACTCAACAACGAGACCGTGACCGTCAGCGAGCCCGGGAAAAGCTACGGCGGAATCGGCGGAGGGTTCGCAACGCTGGTGATGACCGTGGCCCTGCCGAAGGGCACAGTCGTCGCTGGGGCAAACACCACCCGCTTCCGCTTCAACGGAACCGATGGGCTGGCCAGCGGCTATCGCGTTTTGGCGTGGAACTTCCTGAACGGAGAGGGAGGGAAGGTGCTCCCGCCGCAGGAGTTTGTGGAGGATGACCCGGAATCGTGGAAGGCACCCCTCGGCGACACCGCCTCGATCGTCGCGGGAAAGGAACTCTGGCAGCACGCGCCGCTGGTGGCCAGCAGCCTGCCGAATAGCCCGCGGATTGAGGCGCGGTGTGCGGATTGCCACGCACAAGATGGCAGGGACCTGAAATACTTTAACTTCTCAAACCGGAGCATTGTGACGCGGTCCATGTTCCACGGTTTGAGCGAGCAGCAGGGCGAACTGGTCGCAAGCTACATACGGAGTTTGCCGGTGCCCAATCCAGGCCGGCCTTGGAATCCGCCTTATCAACCGGGACCCGGGTTGGACGAACAGGCCATCTCGACCTGGGCAGCCGGTGCCGGGTTGCATTGGGTCGTGGGGCGGGATGCGGATGCCATGCCCTATCTGATAAGCCAGCGTGGGGCAGCGGCGAGCAAGACGGAATCAACTCTGCGGGCCGATGTTCCGGGGCTGGATGAACTGCCGGGTCAGATTAAGCCGAGCCTCTTTCACCCCGACGGCAATCTCAGCCCCCGCGAGATTCCCATTGCTCTGCAACTGCCCGATTGGAGCGAGTGGTTGCCGCGCATCCACCCGAAAGATGCCTGGGGAAAAGCGTTTACAAGCAGCGAATTCGCGGGACGCTATGACGGCGGAACGAGCGCGGAAAGCAACTACCAGGTAGGCAGGAAGCAGTCGCTCCGCGGACTCTTGGCGGCAGCGCCGAAGGGCAAGGTTCAGGGCGTGGTACAGGGCTTTGCGCAATGGTCTCGAGCACGCCAGGCTCTCCTGCGAGGGGTCGCCGGAGCGAAAGCGCCGTGGTCGCCGGACCTAACTAATCAGGTCTACTCGACACAGCTTTGGCAGCTGGTCAAAACGTGGGAGATGATGCAGGAGTTTGGGCTGGAAGGACGCGGGCGCGAACTGCTCGGGGCCAACGCGGATTTGCGCACGTGGTGCAACACTATCCCGGAAGATACGGCACCTTCGGAAGCGCACATACCGGATGGGCCGGCCGGGGTTGGCGGCAGCGCTTTGACCAATGAATATTTCATAGCGGCTTGGTATGAGTTGGAGATCATTCTGAATGCCGGCAATCACCAGCACCGGGATCGCAGCCCGGTGGATTGGGTATATGTCATAGGGCGCTTCCGTGACCTTTATACCCAGACGCACCAGGCAGAGCCGACACGGCTGCTGGTCGCCGTAATCAAGGCGTGGCAATCGAGCGATCCGCACCTGGGTCCCAACAACCTCCGGGAGGGCTGGCGGCCCGAACGTAACGTCGATCCGCGAATCATGATCAGTTCCGTTTGGGCGCCGATTTTTGCGCCCTTGCCGGGCGAGGTGCGACGGGCGCTAACCAATGCGTTGCTGTCTGCTTGGATGGACAAGAACCTGCAGTACCCCGTGGCGCAGTATCTGCCCGTCCAGGGAGGGCTGCATGAGTCGTACACGCCATCGGCAGGTTACGGGGACATCAGCGGAGGAAATGTTTGGGAGGCAGCAGCAAAGTTTCGTGAGGCGGGGGTAGGGGCCGCCCTCGTCGAGCGGTTGCAGCTCTGGGGAGTGTCTTACATCGACCGGGCCGCGCGCCTGCAATACCACTAAAGCGTCCAACCAGCGACGGAATAGCCAATCTCAAGCGTCGTAAGGTCATCAAATCCAACCGGATTCACCCGAAGTACCAATCGATTGGATGAGAAGCGGAGAGTGTTGAAAATAGAGCTTGCCGAGCAAATCGGACTGAATTAGTCTGAATTAGCAGTTGCAATTCACTTGCAAGGAGAAGCCCGCTTTCGTGCCCCTTCCGAAGACCTTTCTCATCGTTGTCACGGTGGTTGGATGCGCGGCATTTTCGGCGCCCGCCAGCCGGGCCCAGGAAAGCCCCTACTTTGTGACCTATGACCACTATCTAGAGGAACCGGGCAACTTGGAAATCGAGTATTCCTCCACGTTTGGCACACAGCGCGGTGGAAACGACTTCCATGCCTATTGGGCGGAGTTCGCGTATGGCGTGAAGGCCTGGTGGACGACGGAGTTTTATCTTGACGGGCAGACAACCTTTGGCGACAGCACGATATTTACGGGGATTCGCTGGGAGAATCGCGTGCGGCCGCTGAAGCGCGAACACTTCATCAACCCTGTCCTGTACGTCGAGTACGAGAATATTAAGGGTACCGAAAAAATCCTAAAGGAAGTTGAAGGCCACGACATTGAGGGCGATTTTGCCCCTTCCAACGGCACCTTGCACAAGGAACACAAGCACGAAATCGAAACGAAGCTTATTCTTTCCGGCACCTTCAAAGGCTGGAATATCTCGCAAAATACGATCGCCGCAAAGAATCTCTCAAACGAGCCCTGGGAGTTTGGCTACGCCATCGGCGTGAGCCGCCCTCTGGCTCTCAAGGCCCGCGCAAAACGCTGCTCCCTCTGTCCGCAGAACTTCACTGCGGGGGTCGAGATGTATGGTGGCCTCGGTGATCGCCACAGCTTTGGCCTTCACAACACTTCCCACTATCTTGCGCCCGTCCTGGTTTGGAATCTGCCTTCGGATTGGGCTTTGCGAATCTCCCCGGGTTTCGGTCTGAACGACAACAGCCATCGCTTCCTCCTTCGTTGGGGAGTTTCTCGAGAAATCTCCGGCTTCGGTCCGATGATCGGTAAGTTGTTTGGGAGGCGCCCATGAAGCTTCTCTTACCGATTTTGATTCTTTTCGTTTTCTCAGAGATCGCGCCACGGGCGGGAGCACAAGATCATTCAAACCAGCCTGCCAAACGCGATACTGCCTATGATGAGATTGCTCAGGCTCCCGCGAAAGCCCGCGCAAAGCGAAATCCGCTCGAGAGCGACCCGGAGGCCATCGCAGCCGGACGCGCGCTTTTCGAGCAGCACTGCCAGGAATGCCATGGAAGATCGGCTGAGGGCGCCAGACGGGGGCCTAGCCTTCGCGCACAGGAAGTTCAGACGGCCGAGCCAGGGGCGATCTTTTGGATTCTGAGCAACGGCGTTGTCCGCCGCGGCATGCCTGACTGGTCAAAATTACCTGAGCCGCAACGTTGGGAACTCGTGTGTTTCATCAAGTCTCTTGGAAAGAAGCCCGGCTGAACTCCAGTGTTTCCACATCTCGCTCGAGTGGGGTTGACGATTCGAACCGTTGCGCGGGGTTACAGCTCAACTCCAACTCGTTTCGCTCGGGATCATTGAAAAACAGGGCCCGCGGAAACTCAACCTCGCAAGGACTGAGGCCGAAGGTTTCCAGGCTTTGTTGAGTGAGCTTCGTAACTTTCTGGCGAGGCCTCGAAGGCTGGGTGGTTCAAGCTGTTTTGCCAGGGCTGCGCAGTTTCCTTCATTTTCGGCTCAGCCCTCTGTCTTACGCTGCTCGCCTCAAGGCCAATCCGGGATCATCTCGGCAGATTGGCGATGTGCTCCGGGTCGTTGCGTAATTGAGCCTTGCGCATGTTCGCTGTGGATACAAATCGCCCGCGCTGAAGATCATGGTGGTCAACCTAGAATCGAAACAGCCTGAGCTGTGAACTACACGACAAAGTTCACCATTCCACTGGACAGGTCGTACATCGCGCCTGTGATTTTGATGGTCCCCTTCTTCTCCAGGTCTTCCAGTATCGGACTCCGCCGACGAATCTCGCCAAGTCCGAGCACCACACTCGCCCGCGCAACAGCATCAACATAAGGCGCATTCTTGCTCGACTTCTCCCCATCAAATTCTGTCGCCGGTATCGCCGGTTTGATTCGCGCGAGCAGTCCGGTAAGATTGCCGAGCACCACATCATCTATCGCGCCCTTCACGGCGCCGCAGGCAGTATGCCCTAAAACCAGGACGACCTTGGCGCCAGAAACCGCGCAAGCAAATTCCATGCTGCCCAGCATGTCGTCGTTCACGACGTTGCCCGCGACCCGACCAATGAAGGCATCACCGATGCCTGTATCGAATATAATCTCCGCGGGCACTCGCGAATCGACACATCCAAGTATCACCGCCGCCGGATATTGGCCAGCCGCACTAGCGCGTTTCTCGGCGAGATAATCCCGTGGGGTCATTTTCCCTGTGCGGAAGCGCTCGTTGCCTTTCTTTAATTCTTCGATAACTTGTGCCGGACTCATGCTGTCACGTCGCTCTTTTGTCAGCGAGCCGCTTCGGCTCGCTGCGAGTTGAACCAAGGATAAGCGGGCAAGAGGAGTGCCGACACACGTCCCGAGCGCGGCCCCGAGAAAAGTTCGGCGACCCAGCAACTGGCTATCCAGAGATCTTTTGCTTGTTGTGCTCATGCCTTCCTCCGTTTTTCGATTTACAAGCGTTGGGCTTAAGACGGAATTGAATCGTTCTCCTTCAACGGCAGGCCCGGCCGACTGGTACGCCCGCTGGGTTCGCCTGAATAACAAGCGACTCGTTCTTTGATTTTCGAGCGCGGGAGCTTGCCTGTTATCTGGCAGTTCTGACAGTCATATGTCAGTTAGACCCATGAGCACGAGCTGATTCCCCACGGGGTCTGAAGTACTTTAACTGGCTCCAGCAGGTTCCAATTCATGGTCGATCTATCTTTGAATCTGTGGTCGCCAACTCTTCGCTAATCCGATAAAGGAAGAGTACCCCTTTGTTCGAGGATAAACTCGCCGCAGGCGTCCCGAGTCGACTTCTCACGCTCATGTGGTGGCGGCGCGCAGTGCTCTCGACATGATTTCTGCGATCACCGCGGTCTTGGCATCAGCATAGTTCTGAGTGTATTTCCACTCCCGCTCTGCCAAAGCCCGTTTGGTCCGGGCGTACCGCTCGCGATCATCCTTGTTCGTACGCAACCAGTCGCGGAACCTCACCATCAGCTCTATTTCGGGGCATCCGGATGAGAACACGTGTAGATTTGCACTGTTCCCTGGCCCTTTGAGCAGCCGATGGCCATACCAGTCTGGTTCGCGGACACGCAGGCAATAACCAGCTGCCTCCAGGGCCGGAACGTACCTGCCTTCGTCGTCCGACTCTGCCACCACGAGAACTATGTCGATGATCGGCTTTGCGGGCAGCTCCGGAACTGAGGTGGATCCAACGTGTTCTAAGCGCAACGCGCGGCCGCCAAGGCTTTTCCGGATTCTCTCGGCTTCCCGCTCAAACGACTGTGGCCACTCAGGATCGTAGTCGACAACGCAAATCGGACCAGACAACGATCTCAACTCGCCTACGGTGTGCTCTCGGAGATAGTCTTCACTCAGAGGCGTCCGTTGATCTTCGCGCTCCCCGTCCATACGATACTGTACCATCCGGGTCCCTTTCGCGCGTTTTGCCAGCCCTTCTTATCCGATACAGCGTGTCTTCATTCCGACGCGAGGTTTTTTGTCATTCGAGGGCCCACACCTCTCGTCCGCCGTCCGGCTCGTAATTGGTTTGCCAGGCATTATGCTGCGCCGCTTCTGTCTGTACCCCGAGACGGCTATCCCGTTAATCTGCTCGTGGTCCTCTTGAAGGTTGGTGCTTTATAAAGCTACCGGCTCATGAAGGAGTCCCTCCGACTAGCCGTTTTTCAAGTGGTTTCACTGAACCGAAGGGGGAAGGGTGCATGATCATCGGTGGTCGATTGCGAGACGTAAGAGAAGCGAAGCATCTCTCACAAGGAGATATCGAGAAACGTACCGGGCTGCTTCGTTGTTATGTTTCCAGAGTGGAAAACGACCATACTGTTCCGGCAATAGGAACGCTAGAGAAGTGGGCGCGGGCTTTAGAAGTTCCCCTGTACCAACTCTTCTATGACGGAGACGAACCGCCCCAAGTCCCAACCGCACTTCGAACCTCAGAACAAAAGCATACTGATGATTGGGCTTCACGGGGCAGGGGCTTACGAATGTTTAGGAAGATTAGGAGCGCCCTGAGTCGGCTGAGCGATGAGGACCGGAGCCTGGTCTTGCACGTGGCCCAGAAGATGAGCAACGGAAGCCGGAGACTCAAGAATCATCGCGGATGACCCAGCAACTCTTGCCCTCGGACGATCTCACACTTGTGATGGTCCGACTTGTTCGCGCGCGGCGCTGTGACCGCACCGTAAAAGGTTCGCTGGGTTCCGACCCTCGGAGAGGCGAAAGGTGATTTGCCTGGCTCCGCATCGAGCGCTCGCATCCCGGCACGACGCGTTTCTAGCCGCACGCGAAGAGTGACAAAGGCGAAAACACTGATGGCCAGAATGGCCGCGTCGTAGTGCCTGCAATTGGTTGATAAAAAATAGCTTAGATCCATGAAGCAATATATACTTGCACCTATCCAGCGCAATTGACTTGTGATTACGCGACATTATCTACTTGTAGTGACTCTCCGTAATAAACTTGTAATGACCTAATGAATGATTAGACGATGATTCTTCTACCGCAAGGATTTCGCCTAGGCGTACGATTATTGACATCCCGGTCCGTATTACCCGTCAGAGACTCAAACTATGAACGCAAGAGCAATATTGCCTGCGCTTTGTCTGTGCTATTGCTTCACAGTTTCAGGCTGTGCCCCTTATCCTGGTCGGGTCGCCGCCTCCCTCAAGGGGCCGCAGCTCCGCAATGGGGTGGTCGGTCCGGCTACCGAAACCGCGGGCGGCTCCAGAGAAATGATCGTGTGGAACGCGCCAGATTTGAACAACGGGCAGACTTGGGCGTTTTCACCAAACTATTCCCAGGATGACATCGATCGGTCGCTCAATTTGTGCCCACCTGCAGGTGTGCTCTTCGGTGAATGGAAAGATGTTGAAAAGAACCAATCCCAGCATGTTGCCCCGATGCGGCTCATTCACGGTTGGTCCGCAGCGAGTCAATTCGCAGGATCAGATTTTTGGGGAACCCATCGATATAGGGATTGGAACGTCCTCCTTGTGGGAAGCGGCGGCTTTGAACAATTCGCTGCGCCGGCCAACGATCCCAATTTTGCAGATTGGTCCGAGGTCCAAGACTTGTACGTGCAAAATCCCGAAATCGGCAGGATCATTGAGGTCGAGTGGGACTCCGGCTTCTTCGCTCCGGAGATGGCTCCACAACTTGGAGATGAAACAGTGGTCGTCGGAAGATGGGATTTTGATTGTGGCCATGAAAGTGCGACAAAGAGCGGAGAAGTCAAAACAACTGGCTTCCGCAGTGAGATGCATGCGCCAGCAATCCTAATTTCGGCGCACATCACCAAAAACGAGCCATCCTCACTTCAGACCCGCTACAAAATCTTTGCTGGCAGCCGGAGCGGACCGCTGGACACCGTACCGCTATTGTTTTTCTTCCAAAGGTTATGGGGCACTCATATTAATCAACTCGGCGGGCAGGATTATTCGATCGCGTTGCAGGCTCCCCAAGACGGCTGGAGGATCGCCTCTTGTACTTCAGAAGAGGGGACGCCACCCGGCGGCAGGTCCAAGAAAATTGAGACGCAACTCCAGCCGAGCGACGGGGGCAAGTCGCTGACGCTGACGCTATTGTCGAAACCCTTCAACTCCGGTGCACGCGTCGGAAGGAGTATGATCGTCAATGCCGTCTGGGTTCCGGAGAACTCGCCGGGGCGCCAAGGGGCCGTAAAATGCGAGTAAGTCTCCGGATTCGGTTGCTGGGCCTGCTCGCTGTTCCTGCGCTGCTCCTCGGAGCAGACAAACTGCAGGATGCTTTGGCCGGCCTGAAAAGCAAAGATGCTTCCACCTATGAAAAGGCCGCTGAATTCCTCGCGAAGCATCCTCAACAAGCACGCGATCCTTTGCAGAAGCTTCTTCAACAGTATGACGACAAAGACGCGCTAACCAGGTTTCGGGCTGCGAAACTCCTCGGCGATCTGAATGACCAGAGCAGCGCCGAGGTCATGAAGAAGGTGCTCTTTTCCGGGCTGGAGACGAACGCGGCCGTTAGAGTCGAAATCATCCGAGCACTGGCAAAGCTGGGACGCAAAGACGTAATCATTGCTTACTCTAATTCGGGTCTGGAAAAGTCGGCCACCGTGACCGCCGCAATCGCTCTGGCTTTGCAAGGAAGCGCTGATGAGGACTCAAAGGCCGAGTTAGGACGCTTGCTGAGTGCCACCGACGACGAGCGAGTTTCCAGAGCAGCAGTCTTCGCTATCTCCAAAATATATAAACCCGTTCTGGAAAATCCACGAAACGCCATGGCGAGTAAGTCTTCCGGGTTGTCAAAGGCGGCTTCAAGCCGAGGAAAGCTCCCCGCTCCTCCTCCGCCGCCGAGTACGACTCCGGATGATAAAGCGGGGAATGCAAAGGCTAAACTAGAACCGACCGCCGCCGATCAAGCCATTTTCGCTGCGCTGAAAGCGAAGGGAGAAAGCAAAAACCCAGCGATCACCAAAGAAGCTGCGGCTTTGCTCCAGGAGATTTCAAAAATTTACAAGCAGCCCTAGTTTTCCGCCCATCGCTCGCGGCGCTGCCCATTTGTTACAGCCCAGGAACTAAACAGCACCGCAAGCGACAAGGAGTGACCCGCATGCTGTCGCAAATGTCGCTGTTTGTCGCACCCCCACAAGCTTCCACCACTGAGCATCCTCGGTGGCGAAGCCACCCGGGACCATCAGCCGGCTTGAGCATTGGGAATACTCATCAAGAAGAGAGAGATTCCGCAGGCGAGTACGGCCTGTCTGCATCGGCCAGGTAGCCGCTCTCATAGCGAATCGTGATGGCGGAGCCGCGACATGGTGAAGCTGAGGCCATCTTGATCGCGTCCTTTGGGAACAGCGGGCTGCGATTTACGGCAGGATGATGCGGGACTGGGTGTTCTCGTCTTTCATGAACTCCGTGCGCAGGAACTCCAAGAACCCGCGCGAGAGCGGGCGGCCGGAGCTTCGGTCTAAGGCCAGCCGCAAGACGAAAACCAGTACCTTCAAAGCGTCGCTGTCCTGCAGATGAGGGTCGCCTGTCTCCTGGCCTTCTTGATCGTAATCCGCAATCACTTCACGCAATTCCTGTATCAAGGCTTGCTGAGCCAAGCTGGGACCAGTCGGTTCATAATGCAAGCCGGAGTTGGCTCGCGTCTCGAAACTGCGGACAAGCGCGACGAGGGCCTCGATCACATCTCGATCCCGGAGAGAGCTGTTCCCCAAGGCGCTTTTGCAAATTCTTTCCGCCAAATCCTCCAGTAAAAGGGGATGGGCGTCCAGGAAATCATCCTCGACTTGGACCTGCGCAAACCAACGTTCGTCCTCGAGCAGCTCAGGTCGGAAGCGAGCATATTCGCGCGCTTGCTTCAAGTACAAGCAGTCGCTGGGACAATCTAGGAACACTTCGCGGTGCGTGCCGCAACACGTGGCACAAATGCGGGCATGAAGCGCTGGGCAGAAGCGCTTCTCCTTACGAGTCTCGCAAAGGGTACAGTTCAACTCGGTATGCTCTCTTGCTTAAATATCACATTTTTAGTCGAACTGCAGCTCCCGCCGTTTCCCTTTGCGGTCGGAGGCGTCGGAGGATGGTTGGCGAGAAGAGGTACGTGGCAGGGATCATTTTTTCTGGACGCTGCGACCCCGGTGGCGCTCCTGCCTAATGGTGTTCTGATGCGTCCACGGAAATTGCTCCGGAAGATTTAGGACTACTCGCTCCGCTTCGCAGGTTTGAGGGTCCACGCCTGCAAGCGTGCCAGCTCCAGCAGATGTTCGGAATGAAATCCCGGCGGGAAGATCGGCCACGACCAGATCTCCAGCGAATCCACAGCGACGTACTTTTCGGTGGCGAGCCGTGCCGGCGCGACCATCACTCTTTCCGGAGGCGCCCCGCCATTCGCGCCCTTCCTCGCGATCTTCGCCATGGCGACGAGAAAGGCCTCCGGCGGTACATTTTGACTACCCAACCAGACGGCATTGGGAATTTGGTGGTTATGCTGAATGAAGCCGTGCAGGTCATACACGCTGCGCTCGAACTGTGACCAGGTCACTTCGACCGCCTCGGTCATTTGCGGCGAGGGCAGACTTGGTCCGTAGATGGTGAAAGGAAGAACCACCCCCGTATCCGCGCTCGGCTGCGCAGTCATTCGCTCAGCAACCAGGGTCATGATTTCTGCGGGCGAAAGCGTGTACGCCCCGAGGACCTGGAAGTTGACTTCCGATTCCACTTGGCTTGCGACGTCGGCGATTTCGCTCGCGCTGAACCTGTGTTCGCGCGCGCCGTCCGCGTACAGGCGCATGGCCTGCGGGCCGGTGATGAACTGGACCTGAGGAAATGACTTCATGTAACGAATCAATTGTTCAAAGTAGCCGAATGCTCGCTCACGCGAATCCGGCGGCCGTAGCGGATAGATTTGCCATTGCTCGCGCGTGGGATTGGCGCCGCGGGCAAAATTCATGTCCCAGAACTGGCTATGGATGAACTCGCACGGATGAAAGTAAAGGCTGATCAGCCCCCCGCCGTTACTGGTCATCTGCTGGTAGAACTGGCGAAACTTGGTCTTGCTTTCTTCGATGTTGGTCCAGTCGCCATTGGGCCGGAGTTGCGGTCCCTCTTTAGTGTTGAAAATATTTAGGAGCCCGCCGTAGTAGAAGGGCTGGCCATTCAGTCCAACGTGCTCTGCCTCGTCAAGGTACAAGCCTACATCCCAACTGGCGAGCGAAGGAAACGCCTGTGGCGCCCACGAGCTGCCAGGCTGCCCGTAGCAGCACGGCTTCTGTTTGAAGATGCGTTGGACATCGTCAAAGCCGGGGCGCTCGCGCCGCGTAAACTCAGCTGCTCCCGTTTCCCAATCCAACAGCGACTCGTATTCCGCCGGAGTCGGATGCTGGCTGTGCGTGTTGGAGTGGTAGCCGATGGCATGTTTTTGCAGCGCGGCAATCACGTCTGTGCGATGGCGGCGCTCAAGCGTGCGCGCTTTTTCGCCAACGACCTTAAATGTCGCCTGAATGCCCTGCTCGGTCAGGAACGCCGCCAGGCGTTTGGCCGCGTCATCGCTCTCCGGCAGGATGTAGTCCTCGGTGTCGAACCAGAGAACGACATAGACCTTGCCCGGCGCTGGCCCGTGGGCAAGAAGATCGGCATCCACCAGCAGGAGGACCGTTATCGCGCAAAGGATGCGAGCAAGCGGTAGCAATCGTTTCATCTGCCCCCATAATGCTGGCAACTCGGCACAACAGCAAGCATTGCCGAGCTCGATAGAAATGTCGCCTTCGTCCTCATTAGAAACGTCCCCTTTTTTGTCGAGTGTTCAAGGGCGCGAAGCTTGGACGAACTTACCGTTACGTGCCCGTTCTGTTTGTTACCACGCGCAGCGCAAGCGCTCCTCCCGCAGCTATCAGCATGAACACGGCGGGCCCCATGCCTTTGACATCGCCTACGCGCAGATGCGATGCGACTGCGCCAACAAAGTAGATCACGAGACCAATGCCTGCCGCGACGCCCACCCATGGCGACCAGATGCCAAGAACGAGGCCCAGCGCACCGGCAAGCTCACAAGCCGCTAGGAGCGGGAAGAACCGCAGCGGTACCCCGACCACTTCCTGGATCACATGAACTACCTTCGCGTCTCGGCGAATCTTGGCGACTGCCGAGAACGCCGCCATGGCCGCGAAGAGGATAGTGACGAGCAGATATGCGGTATCCATGCAAAGCGCTCCGATGGAGTGTCTCGATTTGGTGTGCGAGCCATGTTAGCTTTGACAGCCGTGCCGCTGTCAATGAAATTGGTGCGGGCGCCTCGATGATTGCTTTGCAAGCCTACGCCTGCACTATCTGAATCAAGTTTCCGCAGGTGTCGTCCAAGACGTAGCTTTTTCGACGTATATGCCGCGGGCGTTCTGAAGTGGGTGCTTCCGTAGTTTGTGACATCAGCCAAAATCTTTTAAAGAAAGGCTCGATCAATGTGAGCCTGATGGACGGGCTCATAGCAAAGACTCTCTCTCAGGCTCGGCGCGTTATGAGGCCCGCCGAGGCGACGCGTGGTCTCTTCATTGTGACTAGCCGGTAGTACAGCGTTGAGGATTCTCAACTCATGCCCCAATCAGTCCAATGGTTTTCATGCTTCGAAGGTCTGCCCTGTGGAAGTCGCACCCGTGCACGTTGCCTCTAAGCTTCCTGGAGACGGACCCGGCGCGGGCCGAAGGCGATTAGGCGGGATGGAATATCGCGCAAGAAAGGAATCTTGAAGAGCAGCTTGAATTGCCAGGGCACATTGGCGGGGCGCGTTGATTGAAGAGCGCGGACCATGAGGCGGTCTTGCATCGTGGATTGCATGCGCTGGATGACGCGCGTGGGCCACTCGCGCTGGCGTTGCACTTCAGCCAGATGGGCTTCAGAGATGGTCCCGGACTTCAGCGGACCTGCCAGGACGTTTGCGGCAACGACAGCATCCTGGACAGCGTAATTAATTCCTACGCCCCCGACAGGAGACATCACATGCGCAGCGTCGCCGATGATGAGGACACCAGGCTTGTGCCAAAGGGGGCAGCGGCTGGATTCGACGGAAAGCAAGGTGAACTGCTGCCAATCCGTCAGCGATTCAGCATGTTTCGCAAAACGAGGTTCGGTCTCGACCATGCTTTTGCGAATAGCTTCCACGCCCTGCGCGCGCACCAGCTGATACTGGCCCTTCGGAAAGACCAAGCCAGCCTGCCAATGATCGTTGCGTTCAAGCACGATAAAAATTCGCCCGCCGCCGATACCGCCAAACGCCCCACCGATAACCTCGGGCTCGCCAGGAAGCTTCGGCAGGCGAAACCAGAGGACATCCATTGGAGGGGCGGTTTTGATAGGTTCAAAGCCGGCGCGCCGGCGCACGACTGAAAAGCGCCCATCGGTACCAACCGTCAATTTGGCACGAAGCTCGTGCTCCAAGCCATCGTCGCCGAGATAGCCCACGCCGACGACGATTCCATTTTCTTCGGTCAGGCGCTGCACCTGGGCGTGCATGACCAATTTGAATTCTGGATACTTCGCGGCCTCGCGAGTGATGAATTCCAGAAAGCGAACCTGGGGAATCATTGCAATGTAGGGAAAGCGCGTCTTGAGGCGGCCGAGATCGAAAGGGCGAAAAGGACCGTTTGCAAATTGAAGCGTGGGGCCGGTGACTTTGCTGTGAGGAATCTCGAGCAGTTTGCTCGCGAGCCCGATCTGGTCGAGGACTTCTAAGATGGAAGGGTGAACAGTGTCACCACGAAAGTCGCGGTCGAAATCTCTGTGCATTTCGAGGAGAGTCACGGGAACGCCGCGGCGCGCGAGGAGAAGAGCAAGCATGGCGCCGGCGGGTCCACCACCGACGATACAACAAGAAGTTGTCTGCACGTCACGAGCTTGGTTTTGAGCGAGCGAAGTCTGATTCATATAGTTCGCTTCTTAATTCTTTCTGAATTGATATTGAGGCTAGCGGCCTCGGGATTCGCTTGGGACTTCCCAGCGGAGGGGAGGCCCACGAGACGAGCGATGCGAACGGCAACATACATGATGCCGCTGACTGCTTCGAGAATAGAAAGTGACCAAGCTTGCGCCGTCATCGGGACAATGTCGCCATAACCTAGCGAAGTCAGCGTCACGAAGCTATAAAACACGCAATCGAACCAGTCCAAACGATAGAAGAACTTTCCCTGTCGGATGACTGACGGATTCTCTAGCGTTGTCTGCAACACTGACATGACATCTTGTCCCTTAATCCGAGCCCGTCCCAACTCTACATTCGCACGTCAAATAGACTTTGATCGTGAGTGTCGGAACGGTGAAGAAGTCCATTGCGGCGATGGCTTCCCGATGATCGTGCAGAAGAGTGAGCCAACGCTTGGCCGGCCTAGAGTCTCTCAGGGCCCGGCGCATCCAACACGATATGGCTCTCTCGGATACCTTGAAACCGAGCATGAGCAGCTCGCCATGAATCCGTGGGGCACCCAGGCGGGGTTCTCCGCAACCATCCGAAAAGTAGCGATTGAAAGCGTAGCCTTCCCACGATACGCTTGCCCGCATCGGAGTCAATTCCATGCGAAAAATGTTGGTCCTCATGGTCATTGTAAGCGTGACCGCTCAAACCCAACAACCCGCCAGTTTGGAAGATACTTTGGTGTGGATGGACAATTTTGTGGCTGATCACGGAAGCCAGTTCACTGGGCAGAGAAACACTGATAAAGGATCTTGTAAGCTGGGTACCCCAGGCTGCGAGCCGCGTCATGATGTGACCACTTTCGATAGTCACGGTTGTCTCGCTACGATAAGGTGGTCAGCTGCTGTGAACTTTAAAGATGTCGGCACCCACACCTACCACTTTTCGCTGAAAGACCTTGACCCCAATAGCGTAGCTTCGGTGAAAGACAATCCCTTCGAGAATGCCTTAGTCGTGGAAACAACAAATAGCGAAAAAAGGGTCACGGAATCCTTTACTCTGCTGGGTGGGAAGGCCGAAGAAAGGAACAAACACACGCGGGTGGAACTTGTCTTTGATAACGGAGATAACGCCAAACGTTTCGTGCAAGCTTTCAAGCACGCGATTCAACTCTGTGGGGGAAAACCGTCAGCATTTTAGATGGTTATGAGACCTGCCGTTTGCATCATCATCGGCGTGCTAGTCACAATTACCCAAAACCAGAATGGCCGTCATGAGCTCATGCATCTCACACTGACCCGGCTTTATGCGTTCGATGCCAATGTTTTATCGATATCTATAACAACGAACGCCCGCACGAAGCTCTGGACATGAACTATGTGACGATGTGATCGGCCCTCCGGCCGGGTATTGGAACGCGCTGTCACAAGAATGTCACGCGAGACGCGGCGAAGCGTAGCAAGTTGCGAATAAAACGTGAATAACGAAGGAGAGGTGGGTTCGTCACTTTTCATCAGAACTTGCTGACTCCCTCGGTCTAGCCCGTCATCCAGCAAGATTTGACTAAATAACGTCGATGGCTGTTAACCGAATTCTCACAAACACCCTGCAGGCCTGCTTCTCTCGGCAGCGGTATTCCTTACATTTCGCGCAGTCTCTTGAGCATGGCGGTCGCGTTCGTATTTTGCGGATTGAGCGAGAGGGATTTCTCGTAGTTCTTGACGGCTTGGGCCTTGTCTCCCGCGGCCATGTAGGCTTCGCCGAGGCTATCGTACGTGTTTGCCGAATCCGGGTACAACTCGACGTTCAGCTGAAAAATGCGTATCGCGTCGGCAGTTTGCTTGTGCGACAGCAAGCCGTAGCCCAGGGAATTGACGGAGCTCTCGGAGATGGCATCGGACTTTAGCAGGCCGGCAAGATCAGCGATGGCTTGTGAGGCGCCCTTCAGGCGGACCGCCCTCGCGAAGCGCATTGCGACCGAGTCGTAGCTATCGTATTTGATCCAGGTGAAGGCCAGTTGCTGGCCGCCGATGGCGTCATGCACGATTGGCTTGGCGATGGCCAAGCCATTCTCGCTGTTCGTGAACATCACGATTGCTGTTTTGTCTTTGAGCTTCGCGGCGACAAAGCACTTGAATGCGCCGTTGTCGCCCCAGTGCCACAGCGAAACACCTTTCTCTGTGCGTTCAATGCCCCAGCCGAGTCCCCAGAACAGATTTCTCGAGAGTTCCCGCGGGACGCGGTCCGTGCGATTGGTGCACGACGGATCAAGGGCGACCTGCGGCGTTTCCATTTCGCCAAGCGTTGCCGGCTTCAAGCCTGTGCCGGTCAGCACTGCGGAGAGAAAAAGGGCGTAGTCACGGGCAGTGGTATGCAGGCTGGCAGCGGCGTTTGCTTCCTTTGGCTTGCGCTTGTCCGCCGGTTGTGCGTCGGCATCGTGGCCGGTCGCAGCGCGTCGGTCGAAATCAGGGCGCCAGGTGTAACTGCTGCTCGCCATTCCCAGCGGTATAAAGACTGCCTCGGTCATGAAGTCATTCAATGGCTTGCCGGTAATCTGCTCGACAGCGCGTTGCAGGTACACGAAGCCTTCTCCGGAATAGCTGAAGCGCTCCCCTGGCGTGAAGCGGATTGTGAGCGAGTTGCCGTCGCCCCGCCAGTTGGGAAAGCCGGTGCGATGACTCAGCACGAAGCGAGCGGTAATTTTCGCGAGTCGGTCATCGCCTTCGATGTAGGGTTTAGAAAGGTACGACGTAAGCGGAGTATCGAGCGACAGTTTGCCTTGATCAACGAGCTTGAGCACCCCGTACGCAAAGACCGGCTTGCTCAGTGAGGCGGCTTCAAAGACCGTATCCGGCGTAACCGCCTCACTCGATGTCGCGTTCATGACGCCGAATCCGTGCAGCCAGTAGGTTTGGCCGTTGCGGACCAGGGCGGCCGAAAGCCCTGGCAGAGTGGCTTGTTCCATCAAGCTGGGAATGTCTCTTTCCAGCGATGCAATGGCAGAATCCTTGGAAGGGTTTAACGGCACCTTTCTCGATCGAGAGGAGTCCGGGGACGACGGAATCGCCAGCGTCGCGCAGATCAGCAAACCGGCGACGGGCAACGAAGATGCGATTGTGTTGGCGAGGGTCATAAACGCTCCCGGACCATGCGTTGCTGGATATCGTATAGACGCACGAACCAGGCTACCGTTAGGTTCGAACCGCCGGAAAAGCATGTGCTCCGGCCGCGAATTTACTTGGCGACCTACACCACGTAATGTCCGGCGATTCTCGAGCAACCGCGTGCCGGAAAACGTCTGTGACTTGTTTAGTGTTGCGGCGTCTTCAGCATATTGTCGAATCCGACCTTGGCAGGAGCGGCCATCGCTGCGAGGCGATCCATGTCGAACTCTTTGTACAGGTCGAGACAGAACAGCTCTGGCGCATTTTGAAACGTGACCGGAACCTGCAGCGCATAATCCAGACTGGCCATGCCTTCGTGGACGACCACATCGGAAAAAACGTCTGGCTGAAGCGCCGCCACAACCAGCGCGATTGCTTCCGTGCGGATACCCCTGGATTCCAGACGTACCTTCTGTGCGCCGGTACGTTTTCGAAGCCACTCAGCAATCTCGATGAGTTGAGCCGCCTGAATTCCAACTGCACGCTCGCCTTCTCCATCCAGAATCTGCACATAGGAAAATGGCTCGAGGTCCTTCCAGGTGTCGCCAAAGAAAGTGAGGTCGAGAGCCAAAACCTGCTCGTCACGATTCACGCGGGCGGACACATCCGCCGCTGCGGCCTTGCGGCCCTGATCGTCAAGCACGAGGGTAACGGGAGCGTCCCGAGGAGCATCGATTCCTTTCACCCAAACGCCGCTGGCGGCTAAACCATTGTCCATTTCGAACAAATAGGAAAGCGTCTCAAGCCCTTTGTTCTTGGTATTGGCCAGAGTCCAGATCCGCGCCAAACGCACCGGCTTGCAGCGAACAACGGAATTTAGTTTCTGTCGTTCCGAATTCGCCCAGGCCGACCTGGCGGTGGAACCTGACGGAATGGGTGAGCGCCTTGCTGCGCTGGCGATCTTGCGCGCGAGATCGAGAATCGTCAGATTGTCTTTCGGGAGCCCGACAACGAGTTCTTCATAAGCTTTGATCTCCTGGCCCGCGGGAATTTCCTTCTCAACGGTCGGCATGCCGAATTGCTGGCTAAAGAAACGATAGGCATGCTCGCGATTATCGAGCTGATAGTTATGGGTCCCAGGGTCGCGGTTCTCGTGCCACTGGAAGACATCCTCTTTGCCATAAAGCCTGAAAAAAGGCCGAATGCCGTCGTAGATCAACGGCTTCACCAGCGGCGCACGAAAGCAGCAATCGTCTTCCGCATTGTGGATGAGCAGCGTGGGGCGTGGGGCCATCATCGCGGTGAGATGCGTGTAATCGACATTTGCGAGAAAATCTGTTCCGTTTTGTTCGAGGTCGCCTAAGTCGCCGTATTGTCTGGCTTCCACCTTAGTCGTGGCTGAGGAATAGCCCGCGACGGGCACGGCAACTTTTACGCGTTCATCGAGGGCACTTAGGAAAATCGTTTGCCATCCGCCGCCGGAGAGCCCGGTAACGCCGATGCGATTGCGGTCCACACTCGGATGGTCCGAGAGGTAATCGAGCCCGCGCCGCATTTCCAGCATAAAAATTCCAAGCGCATTGGCGCCGACCAAGTCCAGATGCGCCCCATACCAATGTTGGTTTCCCTCGACCCGCAGCTCGCCAAACGCGAACCATTCCAAGTTGAGCGCCAGGATGCCGTGCTTCGCGAAATTGATGCACCGCTTTTGTTTGTATTCGACCGCTTTCCCCATCGGGCCGACGTGCCCATTCACGTTTAAAATTGCGGGCACTTTGCCCTCGAGCTTTTCCGGTTCATAGAGAATCGCGACAGATTGAAAGCCGGGAACAACTTCATAGCGCAGTTTGCGAAGACGGTATCCTTCGTGAGTCTCAATCGTCCCGACGTCTTCGAATTTTGGCGAGGACGTGACCCATTCCGGCGGCCAGCCGTGAAACACAACATCTTGCAATAAGTGCCGGCGCAGGCGTTGGGACTCCTCCGTCCATTGCGCCGCGCTCGTCGCAACAGGAGGCGGAGGGACGCGGCTCAGGATGAACGACTTCATCTGCAGCAAAGCGGCACTGGGCGCGAGTATTTGCTCCCCCAATACGGTCTCGAGGTCTCCGGGGGCGTTTTGCGCGAAAGTTTCAACGGAAAACAGAAAGCAAGCGAGGAGCGAAAAACCAATAACCTGGATACGATGTCGCAGGAACCGCATCAGCGCCTCCCGTTACGAAAATTGTGTAAGCGCCCAAGTTCCATAAAAAGGGCACTCCCCGTGTGGCTAATGCGCAGGCAATCGCCGTAGCATAGCGCGAAATTCCGCAGGACGCATGACAACGCAGACGGTCCCGTCGGGTCTACCGCTGGATGTTGCGCTGACGACAACGGTACGAGAAGTTTGGTTAGGATGGACGCAACGACCGCCGCAAAGGGCGCCCAGTGCATGCCCTTGTGCGCGGCGCGCTCCGAATCCCGTTCTTCCTAGGGGGTGAACTCAGAAGAACACCTTGACCGCGAGTTGAGCCACGCGTGGATCTGACGCCTGACCGGCGCGGAAAGTGCCGAACGCGTTGTTATTATTCAGCTTATCGAACGCGCTGATCTGGTCTGTGCCGTTCACCGCGCCTGTGCTGATGGTCTCCGGAGCGAAATTAGGATGGTTGAGCACGTTGAAGTACTCGACGCGAAGCTGCAGCTTCCAGCGCTCCGTGAAATGGAAGTATTTCGAGACCTGCACGTCCCAAACCGCCGTTCTCGGCAGCCGCAGCACATTCTTTCCGACGTTCCCAAAGGTCGGCAGAGCGCAGGTCGGTCCGAAGGTCGCGCAGTTGGCTTTCAGGGCGGCGGTGGACAGGAATGCCGCAGGGCTCAGCCAGCTCACGCATTTTGCGGTGACGCCCGCGCAGGAATTCGCGCTATAAGGATCAAGACCCGCCACAAACGTGCCGCGATCCTGTCCGATTCCCGTGCTGGAGAGCTCCGTTCCTTGAAGCACGGTGATCGGACGGCCGCTCGCTGCGGAAATGATTCCGCCAATCTCGTAATCGCCCAGCAGGTAGCGCAGAAGGGTGCTCGAGCTCCGCAAACTCCGCGATTGCCACACGTAAGACCCGGTGAATACATGCGCGTGATCGAAGCCCGAGGGTCCGTAATCCATCCTGTGACGGTTCGGATCATTGAATGGCAGCACCGAGTATCCAGTGTCAAATCCAGAAACGCCCTCGCCGAACGGAAGATCATCCAGGCTCTTCGAGTACGTATAGTTGGCCAGGAATGTGAATCCGTGCGCCATGCGCTTTTCGACCGAAGTCTGCAGTGCGTTATAGTTGGCGTTGATGTCCGTGATATCGGCCTGCACGGTTGAGGAGAACGTGTTCGTCTTGAACGCACCGCCGCTGCCCAGAAAAACGGTGCAATTGGCCAGACCCGTTCCCGCTTTTCCAGGTGATCCCACTGACCCTGGGCACCCCGCAATTCCTCCCGGATTTGACGGGTTGTAGTATTCGGTTTCGAGGATGTGCAGGCTGCGCGAACCTACATAGGCAAAGCGCAAAAGGGTCTTCGCCGGCAGCTGCCGCTCGATCGTCAGGTTCCATTCGTAGGTCGTCGGCACGTGATACTGACCGCTCGGATCGTAGCTAACTGCGATTTCATTGAATGGCGGAATGTAGGCAAAGTTTGTCGGCGCTGGAAATGGACTCGGGAACGTCGGATAGTTCGCTGCCTGCGCTCCGCTGCAATTGAGTGCCGTCTGCGTTCCCGGGTTGGTGCAAAGAGGATCGCTGAGCGACCCGGGCGCTGAGGCGGCCGTCGGCGCGCTGCTGCCCGCCGTTGACAAAATAAACTGCGGGCTGAATGGCCATTCATCCACGAACCGGTTGCTCAACATACCCATCACACGCGTGTCGTAGAAAATTCCGGCCCCACCGCGCACGCTCGTGTTGCCGTTGCCAAATACGTCGTAGGCGAAACCCAGCCTCGGAGCGAAGCCTTTCCAGTTCGTGTACAGCGCATTCTTGGGCATTCCGCCGTCGCTGGGAATACCGTTTTGCGACGAGAAGAAAACGCCAGGAGGTGCGTTCGGATAAACTCGGGACCGCGTCCCGGCGGCCATCGCTGCAAGATTCACCTGCGCCCATCGGTTTCCAGTGTCGCTCCAAGGAAACGCCGGCTCGTACCGCAAGCCGAGATTGAGAGTGAGGCGGCGGGTGACACGATAGTTGTCCTGCGCGTATATGCCCACGAAGTTCGCCCGGTTGTTCTTGAACTCACCCGCACCCTGCTGTAGGGCAAACCCGTTGCCCACGCCGGCTCCATCGGACAAAATGCCGCCCAAAAAAAGCTGATACGTCGCAAACGAAGCACCGCCGAAAAGGTAGTTGTCTTGCGTTGCGAATCCAAAGATGCCCGGCTGGTTGAACAGATTGTTCAAATCCACGGAGCTGCGCTCGAACGAGCCGCCGAAGTGGAAGTCGTGTTTGCCGATCTCCCAACTCACGTCATCGGCCCAGGTGTAGTTATTGCGCGTGAAAAACGCCGGCGGGTTGTCACCGAAAGAAAAGCCTCCCTGCACACCGACGCCCTGGATGCCGGCAGGCTTTGGCTGAAACGGAATGCTGACACCGAACGCGGTCACATCCGTTGCGTTGTTCCCTGGACCGCGGTGGGACACTTCTCGCGAGTAACTGAACCGAAAATCGTTCACAAGCCCCGGCGAAAAAAGGTGAGTTTCATGAGCCAGGAAGTTTTGCGCGGTAATCGCAAACGTGGCGTCACTGTAAGAGATTAGCAGCAAGGGATTGAATACCGCTGCCTTGATGAAGCGGTCAAACTCGTAGCGCCCGGTGAGCTTGTCCGTCTGGCTGAATGAATGGTCTAGCCGCCCCATCGCGGAATCAAAACTCTCAGTGTCCGGCCGCGAGAACGGCACCGTTGGATTCGATCCCGCCGGAATACTGCCAGCGAGGCTGAACTTCGGAGAAGACAGTGCAGCCCCGGTATTCGGATCGATCCCCAACAGGGTGGCAACTGCGGGATCGATTACTCCGGCCGGGCCCGTCGCCGCTGTCGTCGGTGCGCCGCACGTTGGGCACGCCGCGGTCTTCGGACTCAGGAAATTCGTGATGTCGGTTTGTCCGACCACCTTCTGGCTGCCTAGGACGAGGTTTCGGAATTCCGTGCGCTGGTAGCCGCCGAAAACGAATGTCTTGTCGTGAATGATCGGGCCGCCCAGTGTTCCGCCAAACTGGTTACGCTTAATGCGGTCCGGCGTCGTCGGCGTTGCAAAAAAATTCTGCGCATTGAACGCGGGATTGCGGTTGAACTCGAAAGCGTCTCCGTGAAACTTGTTTGTTCCCGACTTCGTGATGACATTTACTACGCCGCCTGCGTTTGAGCCGTATTCGGCACTGTAGTTGGTGGTCTGCACGCTAAATTCTTGCAGGGCATCCGGGAACGGGAAAGGCTGATTGACGTTCGTGTACTCATCCACGTAGTTGCCGCCGTCGAGCTGGTAGCTGATCGTGTTCTGCCGCGAACCGTTCGCGGAAAACGTGACCGCCCCGGGGAAGGTCTTTGTTGCGCCCTGGTCCGCTCCGCCGTTCGGCGAGTTCACCGCGCCTGCCACCAGCAGCGTCAGTTGCGCCGCGTTTCGCCCATTCAGCGGCAGATCGGCAATCCGCTGCTCCTCGATCACCTGCTTGAGCGTGGATGTGGACGTGTCCACCTGAAGCGCATCGCTCAGAACGGTCACCGTCTCAGTCGTCGAGCCCAGCTTCAGCGCCACGTTCACCGTCAGCGTCTGGTCCGCCAGGAGGGTGATTGCAATCTGCTTCGCCGTGCTGAAGCCTTTTGCCTCGACCGTAAGCGTGTAGATCGCCGGGTTTAGCGAGGGAATCACGTACAACCCGTCCGTCTCCGTTACCGCCGACCGCGCAAATCCCGTCCCTTCCTGTGTGGCGGTCACTTGCGCTCCACCCACTGCGGCGCCGCCGGGGTCCGTCACTCTTCCGGTTATGCTGCCCAGACCTTGGGCGTTGGTGAAGCGAGGGAGGATTAAAACAGCGAAAATAGCGATAAAGACGTTCTTCTTCATGTTTGCTTCCCTTTCGAGGACCAGCCGAAACCTCAACTCCGGCCCCACCCTTACTTGCGGCTAAGCCGCACCCCGACTGCCCGGCTCCCCCCGCCGGTATGTTTGCCGCAAACCCCGTACTTGCCTCGACACCAGTAACTTGCTGGATAGTTGGTATCGATTCGCTGAATAGAAATCAGTTTGCCGACGGTAGAAACATGTTCCAAAGCGTGTCAATCCGAAAAATTTAAAGGAGTGATTTAGCCAGACTAAACCGGCTGGCGTGTCGAGCCCACTCTTGCGTTCACCGCAGAAAGACGAACGCGCACCATAGCAAAGGCGTCGGCCCGTGTAGATCGCCCGTGTTTCGTCCGCGGTTCAGGTCGTGGGCCAGATCGTTCCTGTTGTTAGTTTCTTCGCAAACATTTTCATCCCTCGAGCAAGGTGTATCCAGCGCCGAAGGGCGATGGGCAACGTGACGTCGTAATTGCTG